>SCPP01000165.1_pt1 | contig 48603 bp, 45 predicted proteins | sample 6106811 | NCBI WGS metagenome assembly SCPP01 (sample SAMN10720449, study PRJNA508395) | human gut metagenome | isolation source: Participant 2 stool, 15 month | host: Homo sapiens | collected 2018
AAGAATCTTGTCTGGTCGGCGGACTCTATGGAGTCACTTTGGGAAAGTGTTTTTCGGCGAAAGCATGTTTCTCTAGTCCCCAATGCATCGAAACTGGCGCTTATCTATCTGGCACAAACATTTCAGGAGTTGGGAGGAACCTTGATTGATTGTCAGTTTGAAACCCCACACTTAAAGTCAATGGGTGGAAGGTATATAGACTATGAGGAGTATATGAGGTATGTGCAGGAACCTCTTGAATCTCTGTAAAGTCTTTGTTTACCGATTTTGATTATCAAATCATCAGTCAAAAATAAAATATAGGATACAAAGCTGAGATTATCAAATATATTTGCTAGCTTTGTTTTCGACATTACAAACAGAGCTATTTACCCAACTCAAAAACAAACATGAAAAGATATTCTACTGTTTTTTACTACTTACCTTCTTTGTCTTGTCTTGCTCCAAAGAAGAGGCCGATATGGATGGTAGCCAAAATAAAGAAACAGAAAATAAAGAGATCAAAATTATATTAGAAGCAGAAACAAGTTCTCAAAACATATTTGCTCCTATTGTATTCTACCAATCTTTTGATTTTGGTAAAGATGCACCTTGTCTAAGCGAAGTGTATGATTCCATAGTGTGGAAATCATCTCATTCCCCAAATAGCTTTAAAGTATTCAGTCATTCAAATTATGCCAGATATGTGGAAACAACATTTTTCAAATGGGCACATGTTTATTATTCACCCGGCACATACAAGACTTATCTGCTAGGTTACAAAAACAATGAAATAATCTATAGTAGTGATACAATATCCATTGATATCACAAATAAAAAAGATTTCCTTGCTTTCAATTGGAAAGACGTAACCGACTCCGATTTTACCACAGGCTATGCAAATAATCTGGACGGATATTATCTGAGTACGCAAACCCATATCCATCAAGGTGTCCCATCTGTTATGCTGTATGCCAAAAATGAGAAATATGAAAAAGGGGGATCTATGAAAAGCAAACAAATACTGTATAACTACATAAATTCATTTTTCTCACTCCCTAATTATACCGCAACCTCAGACGAGTCTTTGAGAAAAGAATTCAGCACTATATTTTCATTTCAAGAGGAGAATGCCATTCCACTAAACATTTGGCTTACCCCCAAAGCTAAAATTGTACTCCTCAGAAAAGATTTCAAGGGACTAGAGAGCGAATACAAAATTTATGCCGAACCAGGAGATTTGATTTAACCTGCAAAACACAATTGTTTAACTAATGAAACATCAACTCTGTATATAGCTACATTCAACGAATAGCACTACCAATCCAAACTATTTGGCTATTTTGACGGATCTTAAATAAGATTTGTTACAGAGTTTTATACCCTTATTATTAATCCACACAGATTGTGCACCATCCCTAAACCGATAAGTGCATAAGCATGGTTATACATTAAGTTAAACAATGAATTATACATATAAACAAATATGGCTCATCAACCTTCCTGTAATGATGAGCGTTTTAATGGAGCAATTAATCAACATTACCGATGCCGTCTTTCTGGGCCATGTCGGTGAAGTGGAACTTGGCGCATCTGCCTTGGCAGGAATATATTATCTGGCAACTTATATGCTAGGCTTCGGTTTCAGCATAGGACTACAAGTCATGATTGCCCGCAGGAATGGAGAACAGAACTATGCAGAAACAGGACGTACCTTCTTTCAAGGACTATTTTTCCTTTCCGGACTAGCACTCTCTTTATGTTTGTTGATACAGGGCCTTTCCCCCTTCCTCTTGAAACAATTAATTACCTCACCGGAAATCTATCAGGCTGTAACGGACTATCTGGACTGGCGCAGTTTCGGACTTTTATTTTCATTTCCCTTTCTGGCACTCCGGGCTTTCTTTGTGGGAATAATAAAGACCAGGTCCTTATCTTGGGCCGCAATAGCAGCCGTACTTATCAACATCCCTTTCAATTACCTGTTAATATTTACCTTAAAATTTGGGATAGCAGGATCGGCAATAGCCTCAACGCTAGCAGAAATGGGATCGTTAATCATTCTCCTTATCCATATGTGGAGAAAGATTGATAAAAACAAGTATGGACTGCAACCGATATTTGATGGAAAGCTATTGAAAAGACTGTTTTACCTGTCCGTATGGAGCATGCTGCATTCTTTTATCAGTATGGCGCCGTGGTTCCTGTTCTTCATCGCCATCGAACATTTAGGAAAGATGGAACTGGCCGTTTCCAACATAACCCGCAGCGTTTCCACCCTCTTTTTTGTGATTGTCAGTTCTTTAGGAGCCACCAACGGTTCCTTGGTAAGCAATCTTTTAGGAGCCGGACAACAAAAAGGTGTTTTTCCTATCTGCCACAAAATCATCAAAATGGGATATGCCATCGGTTTTCCGCTGGTAGGAGTCGCATTGTTTTGTGATTATTGGATTATCGGATTTTACACCAACAACGAAACACTGGTGCAACACACTGTCCCCCCTTTCATCGTCATGCTGTTCAATTATATATTCGCAGTACCCGGATATGTCTACATCAGTGCCGTCACCGGAACCGGAAAGACAAAAATTGCCTTTATCTTCCAAGTGGTTACCATTATGGTATATCTTCTTTATCTTTACTGGCTGAGCCACTGTGTACATGCACCTTTAGCGGTATATATGACAACCGAATATCTGTTTGTCATCATGTTGGGAATACAATCTGTCATTTACTTGAAAAGGAAACATTACTAAGTTCCTTGTTACCCCCTTTCTCCCGATTCATTCCGGCAATAAATAGTTATTTATAACTATCTTCAGTTTGAAAGCTTTTCTCTACTTTTGCAAACCAACTATAAAAGACAGCGTATGAATATTTTCGACATTGCCAAACAGAATCAGGAAAAAGCCTGGCAAGTTATCAAAAACACGAACATCATCCAGATATGGGAAGATGCCGGTGCAAAAATTAATCTGGTAGGTTCACTCAGAACAGGGCTGCTGATGAAACATAGGGACATTGATTTCCATATTTATTCATCACCCTTAAACCTGACGGACAGCTTTCAGGCAATGGCCAGACTAGCTGAGAATCCGTCCATCAAAAGAATAGAATGCGCTAATCTGCTGCATACTGCCGAAGCCTGTATCGAATGGCATGCATGGTATCAAAATGAAGAAAATGAACTTTGGCAGATGGATATGATTCACATCCGGGAAGGTTCACGTTATGACGGTTATTTTGAAAAGGTAGCCCAACGCATTTCGGAAATTATGACCGATGAAATACGGGAAACTATTCTAAGATTAAAATATGAAACACCGGAAACCGAGAAAATCATCGGAGTGGAGTATTATCAGGCAGTCATCCGGGATGGGGTGCGGGATTATAGCGGATTTAAGGAATGGAGAAAGCAGCATCCTATTACAGGAGTAGTAGAATGGATGCCTTGACCCGATGAAATCGGGCATCAGCTTAACAGCCCCGACTCCTGTCCTAGGCGTATTGCCTCCAAAGAGTTTTGTACTCCCAGCTTACGCAACAGATTTTGCCGGTGAATATGGACAGTATGAATACTGATACATAATTTATCGGCAATTTCTTTGCTTAAGAATCCTCGTTGGATGAGGCGTAATATCTCCATTTCACGTCCGGTAAGACCGAAAGCCGGATTCATTATCATCACACCGGGTGAAAACATTTCTCCATTTCTCAGATTCAGCACAGTACATTCCACCTGTTCTGATTCTTTTTGGCCGGGAGCCATACTCATATTCCCTATAATGAGCCATGCTTTTCCGTCATGGCTCTGTTCCAAAACTTGATGCCTGCTTGTTACACGCACATAGTTGCCACGAGCATTGAGTATACGGAAACTATACACATTACAATAGTCATTCCGATGTTCAAAAGGCTGGTTATAAATGAACTTCCCCAGCCTGACTTGCAAGTCTTCCAATTGGGAGCGATCATGCGGATGAATACGTGACTCCAGATAATCACCCTGTTTTTCCAATGTTTCTATCTTGTGCCTGTCATACCCCAACCAATCGACAAAACCCGTAGAAGCATACGCATAACATCCTTTATATACATCCACCACGAAAGAACAGCCGCCATTGATTCTGGACAACTTCTGGAGCATGGATTTATCCCGTTCCCATACCGCATAATCCATGTTTTTGCAAGACAAATGTTGCTTTGCCCACAATTCCTCACGGGTGACATTTGTTACACTCATATTCTTACTCTTTATCAAAGTGGTACTTCAAGAAGATAGATCTTATCAGCCTACTCACTTACTTTTTTCAAAGTAAAACAGTCTATATCTGGAGCCCAGCAAAATGAGCTTCCCATACGTATCTTATTATTCCCTGCTTTCAAATGCACCGGAACAGTAATCGAAGCTATCTTTTGAGTCTCATCCGCCGACAGCGAATCAAGAAGAATCCTTTTTTCATTATTCACACAGACTTCCAGCTTACGGTCTGCTTTAGGCACATAGCGGATAGTCATTTCATATTCACCGCCCTGCTCGCTGTACACCTCTTTCCATTCTGCAAAATTCTCTTTCCGCCCTCCCAGATAACTTACCTTCATGCCTCCGGATGCTTCATGTAACGGAGCATATACGATGCTTTTCGGAGTCTTTCCCAAATCATTGAAACAAGGCAGATAAGCCCATTCCGCTTCATAAACAGTCGCTTCCAATCTCTTCTCGGACTCCATACGTAAAATCAGCACACTATGGGGAGGTAATTCTCGATTCAGAACACCCCCTTTTATCTCCGGCAAATCCTGGTGTTTCACCAGATCGCGTGCCTTAACCTTTCCTCCTAATTCCAAAATATTCATCGGAACTGTAAAGCTACAAATCGTATCCGAAGGATTGTATAAAGCAACCGCACGTACATTACCACGCTTTCGTTCTATATCCTTCACCAACACATACCCTTCATTTTCATGCTGAACTACGTATGCCTGCAATCCTAAAGGGTCTTGGTTCAAAGCTATCAGTTCTTTATTTTTCAACAGTTTTAATGACGTCTCCGGAATGGTTGTCAGATCACATCCTATCAACAAAGGTGAACTCATGATACACCACATTCCAAAATGTACCTCTTCCTCTTCAGGTTTTAGCCCTCGACCTATCTCCAACATATCCATATCATTATAATGACCTTCTCCCGCATAGGCAGACAGATAAAGATTTTATCGATGATATATTTTACTGATCCCCACTCCGGGCGGATATCCGCACTGATTCGCCATGAACGAGCAAGGTTTCTAGCCCAAGTACCTGGAAAGCCCATCGACAGATATTAATAGAAACATGTCCGCAACCCAGATTATCTATAGCCTGGCGTATTTCGGTATATCGTTTTTCTTCTTCCAGATTCAATTCCTGACCGGCTCCGCAATAATCAATCTTGATAAAATCAAATCCCCACTCTTTAAAATACAACGTGGCATCCTGAAATTCATGTCCATACAAACCGGAACCTATGCCGTTCATATCTTTATCCCAGATGGAACCGCAAGTATTGCTTCCCGCATCCGAATAAATACCGGCTTTCAATCCTAAAGAATGAATATGATCCGCTACTCCCTTCAATCCATTCGGGAAACGCTCGGGATGTGTTTGCATCACTCCTTTTTCATCCCGCCATCCAAAAAAACCGTCATCTACATTCACATAGGAATAGCCCACTTCTTTCAGTCCTTTTTGCACCATAGCATCTGCTTGCCTTATTATTAAGGTGTCATTGATATGAACCCGATAGGTATTCCATGAGCTCCACCCCATAATAGGAGATTCAAAAACAGTCGTATTTTGGGCGAATACGCCGGAACATAGACCGAAAGCTAAAGTCAAAAACAAATTTCTCATATTCATTAATTCTCATTTTTTACTTAAAGAAATCATCAAGAAGGTATATCTTATGATCCTAATGGTTAACAGGAAAATAAAATCAGTTTTATCATGTAGGGAGCAAAGATAACGAAAAACTCTTACCTCCCTATATACTTTCACAAAAAATATTCGGCTGGTAGGATGTTAGCATTATAATCCGAGAATAGAATTTGACCCATAAAATAGGGTACCCGTATTTGTTCTGGCTTTATCTCTAAAAAAACAGAAAGCCACTAATTATTAGCGGCTTATCCTTTACAATGTCGGAATGAGGCGACTCGAACGCCCGACCCCTACGTCCCGAACGTAGTGCGCTACCAACTGCGCTACATTCCGTTTCTGTTTTGCGAGTGCAAAGGTAAAGCATTTTTTTGAAATCAAAAAGAATTTCATAGAAAATTTGCAAAAAATTTGTAGAATCAAAAAATATGCCTACCTTTGCAACCGCAAACAAGAAACAATAGTTTCTGAGAGGTGTTCTATTACAAAGTGAAAAGCTCTACCGATAACCATTTTGGTGCCATAGCTCAGTTGGTAGAGCAAAGGACTGAAAATCCTTGTGTCCCCGGTTCGATTCCTGGTGGCACCACTTGAAAAAGCTTTTCACTCTTGAAATCCCCTGAAATTCAGCAATTTCAGGGGATTTTTTATTTCTGTCACCCACAAAAAAATGCAGATTTAAGAATTTAAAAATGTCCCATTCGGTGGTTTTTCACACCCCCTTTTAAAAAACCACCACCAGCTTTATACTTCACTTATTTTCAACTATTTACAAAATCATCTTTCAGGCGCTAAAGAGTACTTTTGCAGACCTGCTTGAATGTGGTGAAAAAGAGATCGGACGAAAAGAAAAAAACGCCGTATCCCGGAAATATAAATTTCCAAAGGAAGTTCCGTTTTTCCTATTCCGATGGTTTTCCCGGAAAAATTCGGTGGTTTTCATATCCTTCAAATAAAAAAACCACCGAAAAGACGTCCCTTCCACCCCTTTCCAGTTGACAAAGTAAAACATGTCCAACAACTAAAAGGAAACGAGTATGAAACAAGGAACAATGAACATCCTGTTCTTCATTCTGAAGACAAAACTTCTGAAAAACGGTGAGGCACCCATTCTTATGCGTATAACCATTGACGGGCATTACGAAGAGGCCAGAATACAGCGAAGCGTTCTGCCAAAACAATGGGATTCCGCCAAAGGATGCAGCAAGGGAAAGGACAGGACTGCCAAAGAACTGAACGCCTACATCGCAGAACTCAGTGCTCTGGCTTTTCAGAAGCACAAGGAACTGATGCTCGAACTTGCACTGATCACGCCCAAACTTCTTCTGAAACGGGTATTCGGAAAAGAGACGGAAATGCGTACCCTGCTCGGTACAATGAACGAAGAAATAGAAAAAATGAAAAAGGCAGTAAACATAGATTACGCGCCTGTAACCATCAACCGTTACATCAACGTGATGAAAAAGCTGCAAAAGGCCATTCCTGACTTTTACGGAAAAGAAGACATTACGTTCCATGAATTGAATTCCGATTTTATTGCCACGTTTGACCTTTTCCTAAAAACGGAAGCCGGCCTTTGCCGGAACACCATTGTCCGTTATATGAAATGCTTCAAGCGTATTACAAACATGGCCCTGGCCAAAGAATGGATGCGCAAGGACCCGTTCTACGGATACAAGATGGCGCAGGACGAAACCGATCCCGTATTCCTGACCTATCCGGAACTGAAAAGTATCATGGAGAAAGAATTCACCATCCCCCGGCTGGCACTGGTACGCGACATCTTTGTCTTTGCCGCCTTCACCGGGCTGGCCTTCGCCAATGTGTCCACACTGACAAAAGACAACCTCGTGCAGGACAACAACGGTGACTGGTGGATCAGAAAAGGACGTGTAAAACTGGAGCGCAGACACCGGGCATCTTCTGTCTGCAACATCCCCTCGCCGGTTCCGCTTGCCATCCTCAAAAATACGAGGAACATCCCATATGCCGAAAAAAAAGCCTCTGCCTGCCTGTCATATGCAATCAACGCATGAACAGTTATTTGAAGGAAATCGCTGACCTGTGCAATATCAGGAAGAACCTGACCACACACACGGCGAAACATAGTAAAATCTATATCTAACTGATAAACAATTATTTATAATATATCATTCTATTTATAGGTAACGATTTAGAAACGAGCGAATTACTATATTCTGTTTTCTTTTGCATTAATCAAAGAACGATTTTAACGCTGCAAATATACATTTAGCCAGCGATAAAAGCAAGTGTTTCCTGCCGCATAAACATCTCAAAACCAGCTATGGACGAAGGAGGGCTGATTCCACGCCTCCCCCTATCCAATGAGTAAAGCATTTTCCTTCCAGCAAAAAGCGGCATTACATTCTCCTTTTTTTATATTTAGTCATTACAAGATTCTTATTCTCTGAAATACAATATTTTGCGTAAACAGGCAAGTGATTGTATCTGATAATTTTGCATCCTGTAAAATTTTAAATCAGAGAGTTTATGGCTACAGTAAAAGTTAAATTCAGACCTTCTTCTGTGGACGGCAGAGAGGGTACGGTTTATTATCAAGTGATTCACGGACGTGTGGCAAGGCAGATCAACACTTCCTACAAGTTGTTTCCTGCCGAATGGAGCAAGCGGCATTCCCGGATTGTCATCGCGTCATCCGATGAGGACAGACGACAATATCTATTGCTATTGGATAAAAAAATAGCGGAAGATACCGACCGGCTGGAGAATGTCATCACGGTCCTGAGACGGAAGGGAGGCACTTTCACCGCTGATGACGTAACCTCCGCTTTTCACGGAGAGCATCGCGGGCTTTTCTTTCTCGTTTTTATGCGGGAGGTCATAAACGGCCTGAGACGTATGGGAAAGGTACGTACCGTTGAGACCTATACGTCCACGCTCAACAGTTTCATACGGTTCATGGATGGAAAGGACGTAGCATTAGGAGATATGGATTCCGACCTGATGACCGCATACGAGGCATGGCTGAGGTCTAAAGAAATCTCCATGAACACGATATCCTTTTACATGCGTATTTTGCGTGCCACCTACAACCGTGCCGTGGAGAAGGGACTCGTCACCCAGCGTTTCCCCTTCAGACATGTCTATACGGGAGTCGAGAGAACGACGAAGCGGGCCGTTCCCCCTGCGTGCGATAAAACAGCTCAGGACGTTGGACCTGTCACTGCATCCGGCCAAAAGATTTGCGAGGGACATGCTGCTTTTCAGTTTTTATACGAGGGGGATGTCCATGGTCGATATGGCATTCTTAAGGAAGAAGGATCTTGCTAACGGTATCCTCACGTACCGGCGGAAGAAAACCGGTCAACAACTTTTTGTAAAATGGGAGCCGTGCATGCAGGAGATCGTGGACCGTTACAATGTTTCCGAGTCCCCATACCTTCTTCCCATTATCGCCAGACCGGGCATGGATGAGAGGAAGCAATATATCAACGCATCCCATCGTATCAACAGATATTTGAAGGCCATTGGGAAAGAGTTGGGCTTGTCCGTTCCCCTGACCCATTACGTCGCGCGCCATTCCTGGGCCAGCGCAGCCCGGAGTAAGAATATTCCGATCTCTGTAATCAGCGAAGGTATGGGACATGATTCGGAAAACACTACAAGGATCTATCTGGCCTCATTGGACACAACCACTATAGATAAAGCGAATAGTCTGATTCTAAAGTCCTTATGCAGGGAGTAGCATGTTGAGCGAATGGACGCTCTCTTTTCAAGAGATGAATTTCTTGATGCAAAATTACATAAAATATAGAAAAACACACCATTAATGATAAAAAATATGTTCCATACCCCAAAAAACGGTTAAGTGAAAAGAGGCATTTGTTGAGCAAAAGCAGATTGTATAAAGCAGAACAGTATAAAAATCGCTTGATATTTAAATAATTAGATTAATAATTACAAGGTAACCCATCTCTTGAAAAGAGAAGTGCAAAAAAGGAACTTTCTAAACAAGGAATACTTGTTCAGGGAATAGTCATGGAGCGGGAATGTTCAAGGATGATAATTAATGTTGAGCAAGAATTATGGTCTCTCCGTAAGAGATGAATAACATGGTGCAAAATTACATAAAATATTGAAAACGACTACAAAAATGAGCAAAAAAGATAATACGGAATGGTATGATTCCTGAAGCTGCAAAACGATTTGTTGAGCAGATAGGATTTGATGAGAAATCAAAGTCTTTATTATCAGGCTGTTTTGTTCATAGATGTCATGTTATTCATCTCTTACGGAGAGAAGTGCAACAAGAACAGGCGCAAACTCGCCTGAAAGTCTGCCCGATGTAAGGGCGGACAGACGTCAGTTTCTGATGAGAACGAAACAATGGAACAAGAACGGGAAGAAATCCCGAACTTTTACGAACTATATTTGTAACTGCTTGATTGGTAGAGAAATTTACAATCGTGCAGGATTGATAATATTGTCCTGAAGCGAAATAATGGCATTCCAAGAGAATGAGGAAGAGGTACGGTGGTTCGTGATGCGCGACCTGAAAAGGACGAACGCAAAACTGCCCGCCTATAAACTGCTTGATGGGAAGAAGATGGAAGTCTTCGTTCCTATGAAATGGCACTTGGTCACCCGCAAGGGAATACGTATCCGTGAGGAAGTGCCCTTCATACAGGACTTGCTCTTCGTGCATGAGACACAAAACAACCTTGACGCTGTTGTGAAAAAGACCCCGACCCTTCAGTTCCGTTGGTTACGCAACACTTGGCGGGAGCCGATGGTCGTTGTCGACGCGGACATGGAACGTTTCATCCGTGCCGTGGATGCCACTGAATCCCCCAGGTATTACCTGCCGGAAGAGATAACCCCTGCCATGTACGGACGTAGGATCCGCATTGAGGGCGGACCGCTTAGCGGATACGAGGGAAGGCTGCTCACGACACGGGGGCTCCAAGGTCAAACGCCTGCTCGTCGAACTGGAAGGATTTCTTGCCGTGGGAGTGGAGGTTGATCCCGAGTATATACAACTTATCTGACAGAACTGCCTGTGGCTTTCATTTCCAATTTTTCCGCTCCTTCTTTATTCTGGACAGTCAATTCAATTCTGGTATTTATCGTGTGCGCGCTTTCCGCAGGGGTGCTTATTCCCCTGATCCTTTTGATTTCCTTCTGCAGGAACCTGTTTGACATGCCCGACGAGCGCAAGATCCACCAGGGAGTCGTTCCCCGTCTGGGCGGTATCGCCTTCAAGTCGGTCGTGTTCTTTTCCGTGGCGTTACTGCCTGGTATGTGCCAGTTCTGAGCTACGGCAACATGCTGGATAGCTGTGAATATATGGTTGACCCGGAAAATAAATCGAATCAACAAGAAACTATAGTTTTTAAGAATTACAATGAAGTTTTACAAAATCATTATTGTGGCAAAGCATCTGTCTTTGCCTTAGTCGCATGCTCCACATCCAAGGAAATCTCTTACTTCCAGGATCTGCGTCCCGGTGAGAGCGAGTTAATGCTTGCCGTACCGATGGAAATCAAGATCCAACCGAAAGACAAGTTATCTATTTTGGTCAACAGCCAGGATTTGAGGCTGACCAACCTGTTCAACCTTCCGATCGTCAGCCAGCAAGTGGGACAGGACAGTTCATTGGGGACAAACCGGGGACTGTCCGGTTATACGGTGGACTCCAAGGGTGATATCGACTTCCCCGTGCTGGGGAAACTCCACGTGCAAGATATGACCCGTGAGGAAGTCGCGGTCTATATAAAAAAGGAGTTACAATCGCACGACCTCATCAAGGATCCCGTAGTCACGGTTGAGTTCATGAACCTGAGCGTGAATGTCATGGGTGAGGTGAACCGTCCCGGACGTTACAATATCGACAAGGATCACCTCACCATCCTCGACGCCTTGAGCCAGGCCGGTGACCTGACCATATATGGTAAACGCGAGAAAGTCCTGGTGTTGCGTAACGAGAACGGCAAGCAGCGTGTCTATGGCATTAACCTTTGTTCCGCCGACCACCTCTATTCCTCGCCGGTCTATTACCTGCAACAGAATGACGTGGTGTATGTCGAACCTAACGACACCAAGGCACGCCAGTCCACGGTTAACGGCAATAACGTACGCAGCACCTCATTCTGGATTTCCTTGGCATCCCTGCTGACTACCATCAGCGTATTGATATTCAAATAATAAAATCATCATTATTGTTAGTTCCTCATTCAAGAAATGGTAACCCAACAAAGAAATACACCCGTACAAAGTCCGCAGGACTTCATCCGAATACAGGATTTATTTTACCTCTGCCTCGGAAAATGGCATTGGTTTGTGGTCTCATTAGCCGTCTGTCTCGGCATTGCTGTCTGGTACCTGCTCACTACACCGCCGGTATACACCCGTTCCGCCTCCATCCTCATCAAGGACGATTCCAAAGGGAAGTCCGCCTCCACCGATATGGAGACGTTCTCCGATTTCGGCCTGTTCACAAGTAATACCAATGTGAACAACGAGATGGGCACGTTGCAGTCACCCGACCTGATGCGGGAAGTGGTCTCACGCCTGCATTTGGACATGGATTATAAAGTATCCGGACGCTTCCACCGCCAGACGGTCTACGGACGGCAGCTCCCCATCAGCGTCAGCATCAGCGACCTGCCTGAGGACGAATCCGCTACGTTCACCTTGCAACTGTCGAAAGGTGGCAAGGTCACTTTATCCGACATTGAGCGGAATGGCGAGAGCGTCGGTGAGATGGAATTGAAAGGGAATCTGGGCGATACCATACCAAGTGGGATCGGGAAAATCGTCGTCATTTCGACCCCTTATTATACGGACGATACGGAGACCTTGTTATATGTGTCACGCCTGCCATTCGGAGAAGCCACCTCCACTTACAGTGCCGACTTGGTCGTGTCGCAGATCGACGAGAAATCCAACATCATCACCTTGTCATTCAAGGATGTCTCCACCCAACGTGCGGAGGACGTGCTGAACACCCTGATAGCTGTCTACAACGAGAACTGGGTGAGGGACAAGAACCAGATAGCCATTAGTACCTCGAAGTTCATCGACGGCCGTCTCGGTGTGATCGAGGGCGAATTGGGCAACGTGGACGATGACATCTCCTCCTACAAGAGCGAGCATCTGCTGCCCGACGTACAGGCCGCCGCCAACATGTACATGGCGCAGGCAAGCGAGGCGAAAGCAGCCATCAAGGAACTGGACAACCAGGTCTACATGGCACGCTATATACGTAACTATTTGACGAACAAAAGTAACAGTTCTCAGTTGCTTCCCGCCAATTCCGGCATAGACAATCCGGGCATCGCCACACAGATTAGCGAGTACAACAGCAAACTGTTGGAGCGCAACAGCCTCGTGTCGCACAGTAGCGAGAAGAACCCGTTAGTGGTGGAGATGGACGCTTCCCTCTCCGCCATGCGGAGCGCGTTGCTCACCTCCATCGACAACCTGCTGGTTACCCTAAATGCCCAGATAAAGAGCCAGCGGGGCTACAGCGGGCAGGCAACCTCGCAGATTGCCTCCAACCCGCAGCAGGCCAAGTACCTGCTATCGGTAGAACGGCAGCAGAAGGTGAAGGAGTCACTTTATCTTTACCTGTTGCAGAAACGTGAGGAGAACGAGCTCTCACAGGCGTTCACCGCCTACAATACCCGCATCATCACCATGCCGGGCGGAAGCATGATACCCACTGCACCGATAAAGAAAAATATCCTGCTCGTGGCGTTCGCCCTCGGACTGCTTGTCCCGATAGTCATCATCTTCATCCGCGAGAACATGAACACCGTTGTCCGTGGCCGTAAGGATCTGGAAAATATGACTGCTCCCTTCGTGGGAGAGATACCGCTTGCCTTCCAGAAGAGCAAATGGTACAGCCGCAAAGCGAAGACAAAAGAGGAGATATGCGCAATCGTGGTTAAAGAAAAGAGCCGCAATGTCATCAACGAGGCGTTTCGTGTGGTACGCACCAATCTGGAGTTTGTCGTAGGCAAGGAACGGGAGTCGAATGTCATCATGCTCACCTCGGCCAATCCGGGTAGTGGCAAGACCTTTATCACGTTCAACCTCGCCACCAGCCTCACTATCAAGGGCAAGCGAGTGATTGCCATCGACCTTGATTTGCGTAAAGGTTCGCTCAGCGGGTATGTGGGCAGACCGAAAGAAGGCATCTCCAATTACCTTATCGGAGAAACAAAGACCTGGCAGGAAATCGTCCGCAAACCTGCGGACGATGCCAAGCTGGACATCATCCCCGTAGGCATGATACCACCCAACCCTACCGAACTGCTGTTCACAGAACGGTTGGAGCAACTGATAAACGACCTGCGTAAGGAATATGACTACATCTTCATCGATTGCCCTCCAGTGGAAATCGTGGCCGATGCCGCCATCATCAATAAACTGGCAGACATCACTCTGTTTATTATCCGTGCAGGATTGCTCGACCGGGGCATGTTGCCAGAGATAGAAAGGTTCTATACAGACAAGAAATACAGTAATATGTCGGTTGTCCTAAACGGTACGGACGGCGGTAACGGACGTTACGGATATAAGTATGGTTACAAGTATGGTTACCATTACGGTTATGCCGGATATACCAAGGAAGAATACTGAAAATCCATTCTTCATCATTCATTCTTAATTCTTCTTTGTCTTCGTGTGGTCTTTTAATAAGCGCATCAGTCTGAAGGATAGTGGAATCTTTCAAGGCTTTACTGATTGGCACTGTCACCTGCTTCCCGATGTGGATGACGGTGTGCAGACGATAGACGAATCCCTGCAACTCCTCTCCTTTTATGAGCAGTTGGGAATCAAAGAGGTTTGGCTAACACCACACGTCATGGAGGATATGCCGAACACGACAAAAGAGTTGAAAGAAAGATTCATGGAATTAAAGGCTACCTATCGGGGAAGCATTATGCTTTATCTTGCCACCGAGAATATGCTTGACAATCTGTTTGAAGAACGTCTGGCGAAGAACGATGTACTGCCTTTGGGCAAGGACGGAAAACATTTATTAGTGGAAACCTCTTATTTCAATCCTCCGATGGGATTGAACAACATCCTGCTCCGCATCAAGACAAAAGGCTATATTCCCGTACTGGCACATCCCGAACGGTATGTATATATGGATGAAAACGATTACAGGCAATTGAAAGGATTGAATGTAAGACTTCAACTCAACCTTTTTTCGTTAGTCGGCGCATATGGTATTGGGATAAGGAAGAAAGCCGAATGGTTGCTGAGAAACAGTTTCTATGACTTGGCTGGTAGCGATACCCATTGCCATTCAATTTGGAAAGAAGCAATTACAAAAAAAATACAGGAAAATTTGTCGGATAAATTGAGGCGTTTTTTGTGAGTACATTCCTCAAAATAAGAATACCAATAGAACAGCAATGGTACTCGTCACACAAGAAATAATAGAGTTTTTTTATATTTATGGAAACCAATAGCATTCTAACCAATGAGTATAGTAATAATGGATACCAAATTCACTTGTACCGTGGAGAGATGACAGGTATGTGGTATGCATATGGTTATTCGGCGTATGGCTTACGGTTATTTGGCAAGAGCAATGGTTATAACAGTATACGGGGATATTCCAAAAGTCTTCAAATGCCGTGTACAATTACTTCCAATGAATCGGTCATACCGTTGTTGCAGAATGCCATCGAAGTTGCTTCACAGACGGACACTTATATAAGTCTGCGGATGCCTGATGCCATAAATACAGACGCATATACAAAATGGGTAAACAAGCTGAAAGATGGTATTAGCAACAATGATGAAATAATAGTAACTACACATGTAAGCAAATACGTACCCAAAGACAGTTTCATTCCTGACGGGATGTCCGCATTTGCGCGCAATGTCAAACGCATCGGAGATTTCATATTGTCATTGATTGCATTGGTTGTTTTTTCTCCGTTATTCTTGATTTGTTATATTGCCATTCGCCGGGAAGATGGAGGAAGTGCTATTTTCAAGCAAGAACGTATCGGTAGGTTTGGCCGCCCGTTTTATATCTATAAGTTCCGTTCCATGTGTCTGGATGCCGAAAAGTTTGGACCGCAGCTTAGCCATAGCGGGGGTGACAACGATCCCCGTTTGACAAAGACAGGCCGTTTCATCCGTGCACACCATTTGGACGAGCTGCCCCAGCTCTACAACGTACTGCGTGGCGATATGGCATTCATAGGGCCACGTCCCGAACGCAAGTTCTATATCGACCAAATACTTGAGCATGATGCGCGATACACTTATCTTTACCAGATCCGTCCGGGTGTAACCTCATATGCCACGCTGTACAACGGCTATACGGACACAATGGAAAAGATGTTGCGTCGTCTGGAGTACGACCTTTACTATTTAGGACACCGTTCGTGGCTGTTCGACTTCAAGATTCTGCTCAACACGTTCTGTTCCATCGTGTTTGGCAAGAAGTTCTGAAAATAAAGATGAAAAATAAAACTTACTATTTAATCGGATGGAAACTAAAAAAAGAATAGAGTTTATAGATTTGGCAAAAGGAGTATGTATTTTATTGGTCATAATGATGCATACAGATGTGAATGTTGATTTTCCGGGGCTGCGGGGAATGCGTATGCCTCTTTACTTTATTTTGTCAGGCTTGTTTTTCAAAGATTATGGAGGATTTCTCAATTTGCTGGTAAAGAAAGCCAATAAAATACTGATACCATTCCTGTTTTTCTATTTGGCCAGTTATAGCATTTTTTATTTGATAGGCTGGCTATCTCCCGATATTATTAAAAGCAAGGCAACCGGTATATCCGATTTATTCACACAACGTCAATTGTTTAATGGACCTATCTGGTTCTTACTTGCTTTGTTTTGAGCTAATTTGATGTTCTGTTTCATTTCGTTAAAGATAAAAAACGAGTGGCTACGGGGAGTCCTTGTTTTCGGAATAGGTGGAATCGGGGTATTGCTGGGTACATATCATCTATTCCTTCCTTGCTATATAGACAGTGCCATGAGTGCTTTGCCGTTTTTCTATTGCGGCTACCTTTTGAAAAAGACGCCTTTGCTTTACCCTAACATTTATGACAAATACAATGCCCTATGGATAGTATTGTTTTATGGAGTGGCTTTGTGCATAGCCCGATGGTTTGATGACCCATATATTCATTTTAGCACGAATAGTATAATCGGCAATTGGATTTTAGGTATCATACTATCTTTATCCGATGTAATGGCCGTCTTGTTTTTATGCAAAACCATCAAACACATACCCTTTGTCAGTTACTTTGGCAGATATTCTATTATCCCGCTTTGTACACATCATTTGGTTTATCTCCCTCTGAAATATATATTAATCAGATTTAATATTTCTGGGGGGGGGATTTTACCTATATTCACAATATTAATCTGTTGGGCTTGTATCCCTCTGTGTCTGAAACTTATTCCTTGGTTTATTGCCCAAAAAGATTTGCTACCCAATCCGATGCCGATTAGAACAAAATAGTAGATACAATCAATGCCATGGCTGTTAACCAATTGAAGGCGGGAGCTGCCTTATCCTATATATCCATAGGATTAAATAATATAATAGGGTTATTGTACACTCCCTATATGCTGCGTATGATGGGACAAAATGAATACGGATTGTATTCGTTGGTCGCATCGGTGGTGGCCTACCTGACAGTACTCGATTTAGGCTTTGGCAATGCCATTGTGAGATATACCGCCAAATTCCGTGCGGAAGCAAAAACGAAAGAGCAGTATGAGATGTTCGGGATGTTCCTTGTCTTGTATTGTGCCATCGGCTTGGTTGCTTTAGGGGCAGGATTCGGATTATATCTTCACATAGATACTCTGTTTGGCGATACCATGTCGCCCGAAGAATTGGGAAAGGTACGGGTCATGATGCTGCTCATGGTATTTAATATTGCTTTCACCTTCCCTATGAGTATATGGGGAGCTGTTATCAATGCCTATGAAAAGTTTGTCTTTCCTAAAGCAATCAATATTACACGGATTGTCTTGAACACTGTGATAATGGTGGTATTACTTGAATTTAGGCTACAAAGCAGTAGCAATGGTAGTGCTGATTACCCTGTTCAATATGGTTACACTCATCATCAATGCATGGTATTGCAAATATAGACTTTGCATACATGTAAAGTTTGTCCGATTTAAATGGGGATTTTTGAAAGAAGTCAGCATCTATTCGTTCTGGCTTTTCCTCAATGCCATTATGGACCGTATTTATTGGAGTACCGGACAGTTTGTATTGGGAATGTTTAAAGGAGCCATGGTTGTGGCAGTATATGCCATTGCGATACAGTTACAAGGCATTTACATGAGCTTCAGCACGGCTATATCCGGTGTTTTTTTACCAAGAATCACTTCTATGGTGACGAAAGGAAATGATGAGAAAGCAATATCAGACATTTTTATCCGTATCGGACGTATTCAATATATTGTCATGGCGTTCATACTGTCCGGCTTTATTGTATTTGGCAGACCCTTTATCCATTTATGGGCGGGGACAAACTATGATGATGCTTATTGGATAACCTTATTGTTTTTCGTTCCACTTACTGTTCCTTTGATACAGAATGTGGGCATTTCCATTCTACAAGCACGTAATCAATTGAGATTTCGTTCGTTACTATATGTAATAATAGCCATTGCCAGTTTGGGCATATCCATTCCTTTGGCTAAAGAATATGGCGGGATAGGCTGTGCCATTGGTACGGCATTGGCCTTGACCGCCGGTCAAATAGTGGCGATGAACATCTATTACCACAAGAAAATTCATCTTGACATTCCCAAATTTTGGAAAGAGATAGCAGGAATGTCTGTTGTGCCTATAATAGTCGGGATAGTATGTATGTTAATTAATATCTATATTGATATACAATACAATATATTCACTTTGGCAATAGGCATATTGCTTTTCTCTGCTCCTCTTTTTTGGAGATGCTCAATGAATGCCGGTGAGAGAGATTTGTTTGCAATGCCAATTAACAGACTGTTGAATAAGTTAGGATTGAATATTCAATTAGGGTAAAAACTTCCTATCAGTGATTTGACACAAATGATAGAAATAAAAGATAAATCGCAATGCTGTGGATGTAACGCATGTGTACAGCGTTGTCCTAAGCAGTGCATAGCGATGTGTGAGGATGAGGAAGGTTTTCTCTATCCTGAGGTGGATGAAGCAATCTGTATTGATTGCGGATTATGTGAAAATGTGTGTCCGGTTATTAATCAGGCAGATGCCCGTATACCTTTGCAAGTTTATGCCGCCAAGAATACCGATGAGAAATACGCATGCACAGCTCTTCCGGTGGCGTATTTTCTATCTTGGCAGAACAAACAATTAAACAAGGAGGTGTAGTATTCGGTGCCCGTTTTGATGAGAATTGGGAGGTGAAGCATGATTATACGGAAACGATTGACGGTGTGTCAGTATTTCGTGGTTCCAAGTATGTGCAGAGTAAAACAGGTGATACGTTCAAGCAGGCGGAACAATTCTTGAAGCAAAATAGAAAGGTGCTCTTCTCCGGTACTCCTTGTCAAATAGTGGCTCTAAAAAGATACTTAAAGAAAGAGTATGAAAATCTGCTTTTGGTGGATTTCATCTGCCACGGTGTGCCTAGTCCGGGCGTTTGGAGAAAATACTTGAAACAGGTAATCGCACTGACGTGCGATAAAAATACGGTTTCGTCTCACCTTAAGCTGCTTCTCTCCGAACGGAATGCCCTTGTTGAGGGTATTTCGTTCAGAGACAAACGCTTGGGATGGCAAAAATACAGTTTCTCTCTCACCCTTTCCACGACCGACGAGAGTGGAAACAAAAATACAGTTTCGCTCTCTGAGTCTCTAAATGAAAATTTGTTCATGCGGGGCTTCTTGGCGAATTTGTATTTACGTCCGAGTTGCTATGCTTGTCCGGCAAATAAGGGGAAAAGCGGTAGTGACATTACTTTGGGAGATTACTGGGGTATATCCTCCTTGATGCCCGATTATGATGACGACAAAGGGATAAGTGCCATAAGCGTTAATACGGAGAAAGGTAAAGCGGTGTATGCCACACTTAATGTGGACAACCGATCGACTTCTTATGAAGCCCTCTGCCAACGGAATCCGTCATTGGTCAGAGCTTGTGACATCCCGAAGAACAGAGAAAGATTTTTCAACTTATGGTATGCTATTGACTTCAAATGCGTAATAGAGGAGCTTACAAAGAGAAGTCTTAGAGGCAGAATCTATTCGGTAGTTATGCGGGCAATAGGAGCCTTCTTTGGAACTAAAGGAAAGAAAATCATCAAGAAACTATTAGGAAGATAATATGAAGATTGGGATATTGACATTGCCGTTAGTGGACAATTACGGTGGTATATTGCAGAACTATGCGTTGCAGCAAACCATTAAGTCATTGGGGCATGAGCCTATTACGATTCGTTCCTTAAACAAACATTTTTTATATCGTTATTGGCCATTAATCACGACTAAAATCATAATAGCTAAACTACTGGGCAGAAACAGCCATTTCCCGGAACTCCCCTTTGTAGCAAAAAGGAAACACAAGGAAACACAGCGTTTCGTTCACGATATGATTGAGTCGACCCATGAAAGGTATGTCTATATGCCCAAAGATATTGTGGGCAAGCATAAACTGGATGCTATTGTAGTAGGCAGTGACCAAGTATGGAGACCAATGTATAATGAATTGATTATCAATATGTTTCTTAGTTTTTGCACGGATGATAAAATTCATCGTGTAGCTTATGCAGCATCTTTCGGTGTGGATTGTTGGGAGTATTCAAAAAGCCAGACAAAAAAATGTAGGGAGCTGATAAAGCTATTCGATGGCATATCCGTAAGAGAAGCATCCGGTATCGCTTTGTGCAAAAAACATTTAGGTTGCAATGCCATTGAGGTGTTAGATCCCACATTGCTTCTGACTTGCGACAAATACAGTTCAATCTGCGAGGGGGTAGTTCCTGCAACATCCAAATATCTGGCTGCTTACGTCCTTGATATGAATGACGAAAAGCGGAAGGTAATTGAAGCGATTGCTTCAAAAGAACGGCTTCCTATAAAATGGTTTCATACAGATAAAAGCTGCGTTTTATCGGTCGAAGAGTGGATTGCATCTTTCCGCGATGCTGCATTTGTGGTGACAGATTCCTTCCATGGCACAGTGTTTTCTATCATTTTCAACCATGACTTTTATTCTATCGTAAACGAAAACCGCGGTGCCTCAAGATTTTATTCTTTACTTTTAAAATTCGGATTGATGGAGAGAGTAATAGCAAGCCGCGATGTTTCCAAGATAAAGTCAGGGGAAATCGACTGGAATAGCGTGAATAAAATATGGGCGCAACAGAGAAAGGAAAGCATTGAGTTCTTAAACAGGAATTTGATTGGAAATAAACATTAAAGACTTATATACGGAAATGTCAAAGTGCAGAGATATAATAAGATTAGTCTATTACCCCTTGAAACGTATGTTTGATTATGGCGAGTATAAAAGATTTATCAAAGAGTCGGCCATTCAAGTAAGAGATACAAACGAAACAATCCGATACATATTGGCAAATCAGGTTTCTGTATCCAGATTCGGCGATGGCGAGTATATGGTGATGAACCAAAGTGGAAACGGTTTCCAATGTCCCGATAAAAAACTGGGGGAAAGGTTAAAGGAAGTCCTTAATTCAAACTTGTCTAACCATATCGTGTGTCTTCCCTACGCATTTGTCAGCACAAAGCAGATGACAAATGATGCGAAAAATTTCTGGTTTCCCTTCTGTGGTTCATACAGGGATTTTATTTTGAAGACCACCAATCAGGAAAAGACATACTATGATACAAATTTTACCCGGTTCTATATGGACATGAAAGACAAAAGCAAGGTCGGTCATGTGGTCGGACAACTGAAAAAGATCTGGGAAGGAAGGCCTGTCTTTATAATCGAAGGCAGATACAGCTGCTTGGGAATCGGGAATGACCTGTTTGACAATGCGAAATCGATACGGAGAATAATATGCCCCTCCCAAAACGCATTTTCAAAATATGACGAGATATTTGAAACTGCAACTAAAATTATACCAAAAGACTGCTTGATACTCTCAGCATTGGGCATGACGGCAACAGTGTTATGTTATGACCTATCCCGACGGGGTTATCAGGCAATAGACATAGGACACATTGATATAGAATACTCATGGTTCAGAATGAGGGCAAAGAAAAAATGCTCTGTACCGGGAAAAGCTGTAAATGAAATCAGCAATATGCCGGAGAAAGAATGTTCTGACAACAAATATAGTGAATCTATAGTAGCCGTCATCCAATGATTCCATCCATAAGCGTGATTAGTCCCATATATAATATGGAACGACTCTTGTCGAAATGTATCGACAGTATTTTGGCTCAAACATTCAATGATTTTGAATTGATCCTGATAGATGATGGCAGTACGGACCGTAGCGGAGTGATATGCGATGAATATGCCACACGAGACAGTCGGATTAAAGTAATTCACAAAAAAAACGAAGGAGTAAGCATAGCGCGCCAGTTGGGAATAGACTTTGCACAAGGGGAATATACCATACATATAGATCCCGATGATTGGGTGGAGCCTAAAATGCTGGAAGAGCTTTACAAGAAAGCAAAGAGTGAACATGCAGATATGGTTATCTGCGATTATTATGTAAACCGGCATGACAATCAGTATCACGAGGTGCAGAAGCCTACCGCACTTGATGCGGAAACCGTACTGCATGACATATTCAGGGGGTTGCATGCCAATTGTTGGAATAAGCTGATCCGGAGGTCATGTTACACTGAATACGACATCCGATTTCCGGAGAACCTGTCTTATAGGGAGGATTTCTGTGTAATCACCCAATTATTGCTACACCCCATAAAAATCAGTTATATAAACCAAGCACTATATCACTATGCGCAAAACCCTAACCAGACCTCTATCTCTTTTGCGAAAAATGAGAAAACATTGCATGACCAACTGACGGTAGTTGAGAATGTGAGGTCGTACCTGAACGGGAAATATCCTGAATGTCTCAACACGCTGAGAGCGGATGTAGCATGTTGGCTGATAGAATCGGGGTTTAAGGACGCAAACGAAATCAGGGCTGAATATAGTGACTTGCTAAATGCTGGTGTTATTATGAGTTTACCCAAAAACAGGCGGATTAAGATATTCATTTCTTTTTTCCTTGGAAAGTCTGTCTTCCATCACATTCATCATTATATTTCTGTCATAAAACACAAATGGAAAAATCATTAAAGATTATGAACTTCACCCTGTATCAATACAAATATATATCCAAAGACGACAGTACTTATCTAAAAGGTTTGGCCATTCTCATTATGATATGTCTGCATGTATTTGGTTCACGGGCTGTTAATTTGCCGGCTTACCAACAGATGGACGACTTTGTTTTTATGGGCAGACCATTATCCTTTTGTCTGTCACGATTTTGCAGTATTTGTGTGCATATATATATATTGCTAAGCGGATATGGACTGTTTATTGTTTATAGAAGGAAAGTTGAAAAAGGTGTGGGTATGAAAAACCTCAAAAGAATCTCCTTGCTTATGGCTAAAGTCATATTGGTGGGAACTATATTCTACCCCATTTCTCTCTTCTATCCTGATTTACAATGGCATTTCAGTTTCATGGAGTGCGTGAGAATGCTGTTAGGTTATTCCGGTAACTATGAATGGTGGTTTTTGCGTCCTTATCTGATTATTGCCGCACTATCCCCCTTCCTCTTGAAAGGAATCAACAAGAAATCGGTAATCTGCCTGACTATATCATTGCTGCTGTATTTTTTGACAAAATATTTAATTTATTTTCATGACTTTCATCTATTTGTAATCTTAGAACAGGTATTCATTCTTTGTTTGCCGTTCTTTTTGGGTGCTATCCTCGCCAAATATGGCATATTGGCTTGGGCGAAAAGTATATCTCAATCACACTTTGCTGTATTCTTGTCTATAACCGTCCTTATGGTTATGCTGTTGTATAAGTTTTACTTTCCCAGCGGAATAATCGATCCATTTATTAGTGCTGTGTTTGTGATATGCTGTATTATATTAACAAATATTGTAAAATCAGGGGGGTGTATAATCTACTTACCACTTTAGGGAAAGAGGCTACATCCATGTGGCTCATACACACCTTTATTTCGATTTATTACTGGAGTGGATTAACGCACTCATTCCAGTATCCTATACTAATATTTCTCTTTGTTGTAATCTGTAGCTATATTCTTTCAATAGCTATTACAATGCCTTATAATATCATAAGAAAAAGGATTGAAAGTTTATTCACATGAATAATTTTATAAATTCTATAGCAAGGAACGGACTAAGTAAAAACGCTTACCTATTTGGCCTTGTATCGACTTTCTTAGTTTCGCCGTTTGTTTCATTATGGTTTATCATTTACGGAATGCGCAGAAATGAGCGTAATGCCTACATCGTATTTGCAGTTTTCATGGCACTTATGGCTTATATGTTGGCTCCTATCAGCGATTTGGCATCATATGGTTTCAGTTATTATAGATACCAGAATCTAAGTTGGGACCAATTTGCCAACCGTTATCTGAGTGGCGATGACTTTATTATGCAGACTATAGAATGGGGCTTTTCCCAATCGGGTATTCCTTTCGCTTTTATGCGATTCCTACAGACACTCATCGCTTTTAACTTTTTGAATGCTATCTTTTTTTACAAGATAGATCACAGCGAGAATGCTTATAGCGATAAAGAAATATTTTACAGATACATCTGCTATATTTTAGTCTTTCCTTTTGTATTGATGGTTGGTGGAGTCAGATTTGGCTTTGGAGTTGTAATCATGTTATATGGCTTCCATCTTTATATTGACAGGAATAAATTGATACCGTGTATAGTGGTACTCTTGCTTGCCTCATGGATTCATTTTGCCTTATTCTATTATTCGTTGCTGACCTTTGCCTTTCTTCATCTGAACATTCACAAGAAATATCTCATTGCCATACTACTCGTTGTCTTTATTGTGTCTCTACCCATTCAATCTTATGTAGAGGCTTATTTTGTAAAAAATGAGATTAGAGGAGGTGGGTATTTAGGTGATGGAGTTTGGGGCAGACAGCTGGGAATGACTTTAGGAATAAAGGCTCTTGTATATCACTGGGGACAGAGATTGTTGTTATTACCTTTGTTATATGCGTTTTACGTGAATTATGACAGTAAGGATAAATGGCTGCGCCTGTTCTTTTCATACTTAGTATTATTTGCATCTACTTATTCGGCATTTGCCTTGGCGCAGAGAACTACCGTATGTCTTACCACCTGTTCGCTGTTTATATATCTCTCATTGGAAAACATTGGCTCGAAATTTTCAGTCAAATTGAACGGATTAATGGTGATATGCGCTGTGCTGATATGTAGCTTCGACTTGTTTACTCACCGAAAACAAATCATATTATCGGATTATTGGCGTATTGCACAACCGGCAGTCTATACATTTACGCAAGACTATAATATGACTTGGCTATTTGACAACGCAGGTGATAGAAAAGGTAGCTTAAACAATTAAAATTCAATCATGAGAATCGCATACATTTTATCTTCTTTGGCAAATTCGGGACCAATTATCGTTGCCTATGATTTAGTTCAGCTGATGATTCGGAACGGCCACAGTGTGGAGGTTTTCTATTTTGACGACAAAACAGACCTTGATTTCCCCTGTGCTACGCATAGAATCAATATGAAATCAAGATTTCCCTTTAGTGGTGGATTTGACATGATACATTGCCATGGGTTGCGTCCTGATATTTTTATGCTGTTACGGAAGCCGTTGGGTTGTAAAACGCCGGTTGTCACCACCATACACAGCTACATGTTCAGCGACCACGCTTTTAAGTACGGGAAATGGCAATCTAAAATCACGGCAAGACTTGTCTTGGCATCTACCGTCCGCGATGATAAAATCATCTTGCTGAGCAAACACATGATGGATTATTATTCTCATTATCTGCCTGCTAAGAAGTTGACGTATGCCTACAACTCTCGCCTCTGCGACCTGAGCCTGAAACCTAAAGAGGATGATGAAAGAAACATATTGGAGTTTAAAAGGAATAGCATTCTGTTATGTTCTGTAAGTGGTCTGAACCACAGGAAAGGACTGCACCAAATTATACAGGCACTTCCGTTTTTGCCAGATTTCAAATATTGCATTGTGGGGGATGGAAAAGAGCGTCAGCCTTTGCAAGAATTGGCTCAAACGTTAGGAGTGGCAGACAGAGTATTGTTTGTCGGTAGAAAGCCGGCAGGCTTCCGATTCTTGCAGCTTGCCGACATATTTGTGATGCCCAGTTATAGTGAAGGCTTCCCGTTGGCGATGCTGGAGGCTGCCTCGATGCAAAAAGCTATTGTCTGTTCCGACATTCCCGTATTCCGGGAAATCTTCTCTGAACAGGAAATAGTAACCTTTGAACTTGACAATACAAACAGTTTGCGTGATGCATTGATCACCGCTCGACGTGAAAAAGAAAAATTGGCGGCTAATGTACATCAAAAATATCTTGAATCCTATTCTCCGGAATGTTTCTACCGCCGACATTTTAAAATCTATCAAAGTCTTGTGGAATCGAAATCAAATACCAAGTATCATGAGTAACAGAGAACGAACCATCGAATCCAAAGGTAGAATAGAATTCATCGACTTGGCAAAAGGCATCTGCATTTTGCTTGTAGTAATGATTCATGTGGGCGTGCCTGAATACATCCCCGGGCTTTATGCGGCCAAAGTGCCTATATTCTTTCTTCTTTCAGGATTGTTTTTCTTAAAGAAAGTTAATTTTTTTTTGAGGGGGGGGGGTATTGGAATAAGTTGTGTACAACAATTGTCATTCCTTTCCTTGCTTACTATTTGATTAGCTATGCCATGTTTTATGTGATAGACCGGGTTATACCGAACGTGTTGGGTGGAAAACAAGATTTTTCTATCATCGACGTGTTCCGACAGCGTAATCTTTTTAATGGTCCTTTATGGTTCCTAATATGCTTGGCTGAAGTGGAAGCATTGCTATACGTTGTCTGGAAATGCATTCGGACAAATATGATGAAATGTGCGTTCATCTCTTCGCTGGCAATACTGGGATTTTTACTTGCTTCATACAAGATTTTTATCCCCATGTGGCTTGATACGGCTATGGTGGCCTCGCTGTTTTTCTATTTTGGCATACTTATCAGCGAAACCAACTTTTTGATAAAAGGAACGAAAAGTCTCTATTTAGTACTCGGAGCAGTTATCTGTTACTTGATATACATATTCTTCCCGGTAAAGATTTCAATGAGTGTCAACTACTACAGTAATACGTATCTGACAGTCGTATCCGGCATGGCGATAGTGGTTTTTATATTGTTGGTGTGCAAACTTGTCAACCAGATTCTTGTTATCAATTGGATTGGAAGAAATTCATTGGTACTCTTATGCACGCATCATTTGGTATATAGACCCATAAAATATTTTCTGATTCATTTCGGTTATGATTATCCGTTACTCTTATTTGTCCTGACAATCATCGTAGAGATTCCCATAATCTTCATTATCAATCGCTATTTCCCGGTATTGGCGGGAAAAGGTAAACTGGTTGTAAGGTCTTAAACCCTGATAGAATACATTTATATGAAAATCGTAAAAATCCTTGGAGGCCTGGGAAACCAGATGTTCCAGTATGCCTTGTCCCTTTCATTGAGAGAGCAGTTCCCTCATGAGCAGGTGATGATAGATACATCCTGTTTCAGGAACTATCCCCTGCACAATGGTTTTGAGATAGACCGGATATTTGCACAAAAAGCCCTCGTCGCTTCGTGGAAGGATATTTTAAAAGTGGCATATCCATATCCGAATTACCGGTTCTGGCAAATAGGGAAATACATTCTGCCCAAACGCAAAACCATGTGCGTGGAGCGGAAAGACTTCTCCTTTGATGCAGCCGCTCTAACACGTAAGGGAAACTGTTACTATGACGGTTATTGGCAGCATGAGGAATACTTTTGCGATGTGAAGGAAACAATTTGGGAAGCATTCTCCTTTCCGGAGCCGGCAGATGGGCAGAACAAGGAAATAATAGCACTGCTCCGGGCTAGTGAAAGTGTTTCATTGCACGTACGCCGTGGTGATTACGTAAACCATCCGCTTTTTCGGGGAATTTGTGATTCGGACTATTATAAACGGGCGATACACTACATAGAAGAGCGGGTAAATCCGCGGTTGTATTGTGTTTTTTCCAACGACATGGCTTGGTGTGAAAGCTACCTGCCCGGTTTATTGCCGGGCAAGAAGGTGGTATATGTGGACTGGAACAAGGGCGCGGAAAGTTATGTGGATATGCAGTTGATGAGCCTGTGCCGGCACAATATTATTGCCAACTCTTCTTTCTCGTGGTGGGGAGCGTGGCTGAACCGCAATCCGCAGAAGGTGGTGGTAGCGCCTGAAAGGTGGATGAATTCACCGATAGAAGACCCTGTTTCCGATAAATGGATAAAACTTTGAGTCTTTAAGTTATTTCTGTATGATTGTCAGGAAAAGAACAAACTTATAAATGCGAATCAGAAGTTAAAGGAGTTATCGCTTCTGAACGGAGCGAAGCAGAGCAGTAGCTTTTTTAACTTCTTAACTCCTAATTAATATAAAATCAGAATCATTATGACTCATCGTTTGCATTACATCGACAACCTGAAAGGCGTGCTCATTCTTCTTGTCGTGTTAGGACATTGCATCCAGTGTACAGACCTGGACTTCGACCATAATGCCGTTTTTAGGTATATCTATTCTTTTCATATGCCGTTGTTTATGTGTGTGAGCGGCTTTGTGAGTTACAAGCCAGATATAAAATGGCAGACAGTGCAGAAACGTTTCAGGCAGCTGATCATACCTTTTTTAGCATGGGTGGCGGTTAGTTGCTGCGTACATCTTGACCCGACGCTGTTTTTAGCGAAAGTAGTACATCCTGATAGCGGGCTATGGTTTCTGTGGACTTTATTCTTTATCGTGCTGCTGATGTGGCTGTGCAATTGGATCGTCACGTGCCTGAAGGTCAAGATAGAATATGTGGTCTGTTTCTTTTCTTTGTTGATGATGGGCATAATGGTCGCATTGAAATTTAAACTGTTCGGTTTCCAGTTTATCGCCTGGTATTTTCCGTTCTATGCCATTGGATTTTTCGGAAGGAAATATCAATACCTTTGGGAGAAACGGGGGCGCGTTGATTCTTTGTGGTTCTCCGCCTTGTTCTTGTGTATGGCATACTGGTGGATGCGGAAAGACCCTCCTTTGTTCATGCCCCCAAGCAGCCATGTGGTGTACAACTATGTGTACAAATTTATGGTCGCAGGAGTGGCGATAGCTGCGTTCATCCCCTTATTCAAGTATTATGTGAATAAGCCTTTGTTAATATTTACTAAATGGGGTAACATTGGGTATTTATGCTATCCATCAGACAATTATCACCCTGCTTACGTCGTGGTTCAATATTGCCTCCTTGCGATTGCCCTATTGGCTGTATGTATGCTGCTTGTGGGTGATGGTTTCGGCTATAAGCTATTTGTGCTATCGGCTGATTGAAAGAAACCGTTACTTGTCGTTGTTATTCTTAGGCAAGTAACAACTTATAATTTTTATCATGAGATTCTCCGTTCTGCTTTCCTTGTACTATAAGGAAAATCCAATTTTTCTGCGTGAAAGTCTTCACAGTGTATTTGGTCAGACATTACAGCCTGACGAGGTCATATTAGTCGAAGATGGACCATTGACACCGGCGTTATATGAAGTGGTGGAGGAATTTGCCGGTCGGTATAGTACGATAAAACGTATTGTGTTGGAAAAGAACAGGGGGCTGGGCAACGCTTTGAGTGAAGGATTAAAGCATTGTTCCTGTGACTTGGTGGCCCGGATGGATACGGATGATATTTGTAAACCAGAACGTTTTGCCAGGCAGTTAGCGTTTATGGAGAGCCATCCGGAGATAAGTGTGGTAGGCGCATGGATCGATGAGTTTCAAGAGACTATATCCAATGTCACATCAACGCGCAAACTGCCGCAAAATCCACAAGAGATACGTTTGTTCGGGAAGAAGAGGAACCCGATGAATCATCCGGTAACAATGTTTCGCAAGCAAGCCGTAGAAGCGGCGGGTGGCTATCTGCCGTTCCCTCTTTTTGAGGATTATTATTTATGGGTCCGGATGATGCTGAATGGATCGAAAATGTATAATATACCGGAATCATTGTTGTATTTCAGGTTTTCTCCGGAAATGTGCAAACGCCGTGGAGGATGGAAATACGCCTATGTAGAAATGCGTTTCCAACGGCAGTTGCAGAAACTGGGATATATCGGGATTCTCATGATGATGACAAACATTTGTATTCGTTTGGTAACCCGTCTTGTTCCTAACAGCCTGAGAGGATGGATTTACAAGAAATTTCTACGAAAATAGTTGCACATTCCTATGTAGGCAGGTTCATCCCAAATATAGAAAAGTGATTCTTTTAATTTTCCTTTCTTTTGGATATTACATAATAAAGACGCAAGTTCATTCTCCGACAATGTAAAAAACGGAAGCATGTAACAACTATATCTTCTATCGTTTAATAATCGGATGCTTCGTTTGTCATTCCATGCCCAAGGTGAGAACGAATGTTCGTATTGCCAACGTTCCGGAGTAATCTGTGTACCAAATACAGGAGTCATTCTATAGCTTAATACAAAGTCTACCCATCGTTGCCGTTCTTTATCGGCTTCTTTATCATTAAGACCTTCAGTCATACAACGATTCTCAACTCCAACAGTGATAGGGATAGATGACTTTAAAGGAATGGTAGTATGATGTACGTTATAATCCAGCTGTATCGTAAAATGTTTACTTCCTTCTATCTTTATCGTCTGATGATACTTTCCGACTGGAACCCTTGACGGACACTGTACAGTAATCCATACAGCAGTCAATGTATCCGTACATTTCAACTGATTTTTAAAAGGGACTAACGCGTCATAATAACCATTCATTTTTAAGTTCTCTAGCCGATATTTGAATACCTTTCAAATATCGGTCGAAAGTGAAACGATATTCCTCATTAACTTTGCTAGGAAAGACTAATTGAATATGTTCTACTTCACCTCTAGCCATTTCCAAGTGAACCTTTGAGGTTTGAGCGTAATTTCTGTATACTTGTGGGGATTCTACAGAAGGAATTATCCAAATATTTGCTTTTGGATAACTGGCACATATAGACAGGAATCCAACCCATAGTTGAATAAGCGTTAAAAAATACTTCATATTTATTTCAGATTAAATGTAGTCACTACAGCCGCATGGTCAGAGGGGTAGCGAACAGGATGTTTGTCTATCATCTCCGATTGGATAGCTTTGATATCCTTCCCTTTATAATAAATAAAATCTATACGGTATTGCAATTCATTCTTCGCCATAGTAGACCATGTAAGACATGGATATTTTTTCACGTCAGGATGAATCTCACGATAAGAGTCAATAAAATGAGCTTTTTCCATCAACTTGCTGGTGGGCCATTCTATAACATACCCGTTGTGTCCATTCATGTTTTTTGTATCATCTTTCCAATCCAGATGCGAATCACTGTTAAAATCACCGGAAACTATGAGAGGTGTTTCCATGGTATTCCATTGGGATGGAAAAGCTTTCAAGATACTTTGCAATTGTGCAGCTCTCCTACTCCACTCCCCCGCTATGATATTTTCTATGGATTCACAGGCGTTTATTTGGTCATTAGTGATAGGACGATAATCCAGCCAAAGGTTAATGTAATTTATTTGTTGTGACGGACTAATTTGCAATGTCGCCGCACTGCAATTGAAGGAATCATACAAATCATAGGTATCTGTGATAGGATACCGGCTCATGATGGATAAATTGGAACTACGTAAATAGAAATAGTAGCCTAATGCATCTGCAATAATAGCACCTGAACCGTAGGTTTCTACCATACCGATCACATCTGGATTTTCTGCTTTTATAACCTCTACGACCCTATTCACTCCTACCTCTTGCCCCAATTCATGACCACCATGAAAGATATTGAAAGCCATCACCTTCAGTTGTGACAAACGTTGGGTGTCCGTAACTGAAATTTTGGGTAGTTCCACATGGCTTATAAATGTAAATTCTTTGATATAACCATTGAATGCATTCCACTGACCATCATCTACAGAGCCTATTCTAAGTGTATTGTTGGTGGCTAAATTGACATTTCCGTTGGTACAGTAAATAGCCACATTCAACTGATCGTAATACATGCGCATCTCCTGTTTACCGGCATCATGTGTCACTGTCAAGGTATGCCACTTATCATCATTTATGGGTTGGCGCAAGGCAGTAGGTCTATATTCCCATGGAGTGTTTTTCCCATCGCAAAAGTGCACTATCCATGATCCGTTGTCTTGGGTGCCTATCCAAATGCCTGCTTCGTTTGGTATATTGTTCTTTTTATTGGTAATCAAGGCTTTTTCACCTAATTCACGGGCATGACTACGCACCTTTATAGAAAAGGTAAAAGAACCGCTCATGCTTACGGAATCTATTTCAGATACTTTTATTCCATGGCGCTCAAAGGCATTTTCACTTAAATCAAGTATTTCTCCGGGTTGTACAAAATATCTTATCTCTTTGGCCGTCAAAAAAGCAGGCAGGAAGAGCAGTATAAATAATAGTTGCTTTTCATACTGAATTTATTGTTTATTCAAAATATTGTTTTATTGATGTTGCTTTATCCCAATATTATGGCTGTTGATATAATTTTTATCTATCCAACGAGTAAGAAAATAATCCATAGACCGAACAAAACGATTGTAGTTTTTACGCTTGTTGTCTGTCCATCCTGTTTCGGCATGGGCCGCCCAATATGGATATATCATTCTATACATATCCTCCACTTGTGGTATCCATTCTCCCCACATCTGACACCCTATACCTATAATCTGTTTTTGTTCCTGCATGGTAAGCCCTTCGGGTATTGGATTGAACGCATATGCTTTTTCCAAAGGGATAGGTTCGAAATCATATTCCAACCCAGGCGTTATACGGTCATGGTTAAAGTTCAGATAAGTATATTTAAAATAACTGTTAACTATCTTATAACCTCGTTTGGCTGCCTTCCGTAAAAGGTCATGATTGCCAGTCCAGAACTGTACCACCGCGTCCTCTGAAAGCTGGTTTCCTGCTTCAATTGTAACTTCACTTTGGTATCCATGCAATTTGTCACCAGTTATATCATTCCAACCCATCATTATTCTTCCTTTCGATTTCAGATAAGAGGCTATATGGTTAGTGAACCACATCTGAAGTTCGGCAGCTGAGTTTATCCCTTTTTCTTTCATGAATGTTCGTACCTCGGATGAGTTATTCCATTGCTCTTGTCGCACTTCATCGCCACCAATGTGAATGATTCTCGAAGGAAACAGTTCCATCACTTCATCGAGTACATCCTTCAAAAAAGTACGTGTGCGTGGATCGGCTACATTGAAGGCACTGTTTTTGACTCCAAAGGTACAAGGCACTTTGATTTTTTCATCTGTACTGCCTAACCAAGGATACGCGGCAATGGCGGCTGAAGCATGTCCCGGCATCTCTATTTCAGGAACAACTGTAATGTGAAGATTCCGGGCATAGGAAACAATTTCTTTTATTTCACGCTGTGTATAGTATCCATCGAACGGCTTACCATCGAACACTTTGCTTTCATACCAGTTGAGCTGAGTAGAATCTCTATGCGCGCCTATTTCTGTGAGCAGCGGATATTTCTTTATTTCTATACGCCATCCCTGGTCTTCGGTAAGATGCCAATGGAAAGTGTTCATTTTTAAAATAGCCATTTCATCCAACAATTGTTTTACCTCTTTCATGCCCTTAAAGGCTCTTCCATCATCAAGCATGAATGAGCGCCATTTAAAAGTTGGAGCATCATCAATGACTACATAAGGTATTCTTATTTGTCCTTGATGAGTGGTAATAAGCTGACGGAAAGTCTGCAGACCATAAAACACACCTTGAGGTGTGGAACCTTCAATACGGATACCTTGTTCGTTTACAGTAAGACGATATCCTTCAGGATGGGGAATCCACTTAGATAAAGTCAATTGCATATTTCCCTGCTTGGTGTGTTGTACGATGAGTCCATGTTCCTCTAACAACAGTTGTTTTAAGTAATCGGCTTCATTTTTCAAGGCATTGGGATAAACAAGCTGACAGGACATAAAAGGATAATGTCCCGGATGAACCTTTACCTCATTGGGATAAGGAAGTATTTCTAAAGGTGCAGTTTGCGCTACAAGCATACCTGCCAAGTATAAATATATTATTGATAATAAAATCGTTTCATATTCGAACTATTTGTTTATATTGAATGTCCAATTTCCACCTTCTTTCATAGTGATAAAGATACTTTCATCCTTATCTTGATGAATGCATTTGACTATGCTGCTTTTATGTGATATGTCTTTCCCGTTTTTCCAAATTAGCTTGTTATTCAACGTGATGCTTTTGCATTGGAAAGGCAGATGGTAGCACGTGGACCTTGTGGTGAATTTACCTGAAGTTGAAACGTCCTTTCATCATCTTTAAAGGAAACTTTAATGTTTCCTTTAACTGTGGGAACTAAAATTTCAGCCTCTTTCACTCCTGTAGGTTGCGGAGCTATACGATAAGCCTTATATCCGGCTTCCGTAGGAGTTATACCGCACACATATTGCGACAGGATAGTAAGACCGCCGCCACTCCAGGCATGATTGGTAGTACCACCGGGGAATCCATTAGGACCAATCCCCCATCCTTCATAAAGGGTCGTGTGTTCAGAATCGTTCACCATTTCAGCAAAACGCCGTTTCATACGCTCCATCCCATAATAATTTTCCCCCATTCTAAAAAGAGCTTCTATGACATACTTTTCCATATAAGGACTGGCATGTTCATTCTGCTTCAATACTTTAATCAATGCAGGATATTTTTCTTTATCTGCTAAGCCAGACACGATGGCTAAAGCTTGTACCCGGTCATCTGTCTTTAGCCTATAATCAGGATGACGGTAAGCTTTTCCATTCCATTCCCCCATGCAATTCATTCTAGCCATGTGAAGGTATAGTACCAAGCATCGCTTATTCTTCTGCCAAATATCCAAGTATTTTTTTTTTTTTTGGGATATAGATCTCTAATGGTTTTAAGGTCTCCTGTATTCAAATAATAATTCCAAAAACCAAAGTAACCGATAGACGCCAACATTTGACCGGGAAGTTCAGTGTGATAGTTGGACGAAGGGATAGGAGCGAAGATTTCTCCTGTAGGACGCTGCCACCCCATGAGTTCATACATCCCTTTTTTCATGAGCAGATGGCTGCTCACCGACAATGCATAGAAGGCTTCTCCTGATTCGTTCACTTCATCACCCCACCATTGAGCCCGCTCTCTGTCAGGACAATCCATATAAGTATCACGCATGGTAATATAAAGTGTGCGTTGTGATTTCTCCCACATTTTATTCAAGAAAGGATCGTTACAGCGAAAGTATCCTTCGAATTCTGTGTTATATCCTGTCTCTCTGAACTGTACTTTGGTAAGGTTTATTCCTTTGGGATAAATGTAATATACTTTCTCACCGTTCATCCAACCTTTATTTTCATACGACTGCTTTCCTTTTTTGGTCAGATATTCTGCTCTGACATTATATGCGCTTCCTCCTTGATAGTGGCTTGTAAATATAGTAACGACTGAATGGGCTTTCTCTGCTTCCAACTCCATGTAAGGCATAATTTGAGCATTGTAAGGAAGCTGACAAACTAAAGTATCATTTATTGTACCGCTGTGAACAGTTTGTGAGACGTAATTCTTCAAACCAAAATCTTTCCAAAGCGGAATGATACGATGATGCAGTTTATTCCATGGTGCATCGCCTTCCTTTCCAACCACACGTGCTTTGGCCCAATATTGGCATGCTGCGTTTTCACCTTTTTCCCAATTGTCCATAGCGAGTTCTGCATTAAATCCGATACTTGATTCAGGTAAACGGAAATTAGGATACGGCGCCAATGGGGTATAATAAGCAGGGTGCATGGCGGCTTTCCACGAGTCATCACTCTGCAAGGTGAGCTCAGCAGTTTGGCAATCGAACAAGAAAGCGCCTTGACCACTGGGATTATATGAAAATCCTTCTTTGCCAAAATACCATACTAACGCAGATATAAGATTATGTCCTTGCTTGAGGTGTGGGGCTATATCCACTTCATCATAATAGGTGTCATTGGGATTAGGACCACGTTTTACGGCACCTTCAAGACAACCAGTTTGCCGTTAATCCAAAGCCAATATTTGCTGTCTGCTGCAATACGAGTTAAAGCTTTGGCAGGAACAGCATTTATATTAAATTCCTTTTGAAAGCATATCCAAGAATTTGTCGCATTTTGATTCTCAAAAGCAGTAATCCATTGTGGAACAGACACCGCAGACAACTGTAGGGAAACAACACATAGGATGACTAGAGTTAAGAAATATTTTTTCATGATATAGAAATGAGCTATACGGTTTATAGAAGACATGAACTATCTATCTTCTATTTATTATTCTATTTTTTATTATAGGGCTAGGGAGCTATCCCCAGCCTATAATTGTGTAATTACCAAAATTTAGTTTGGCTAAGGTTTTCATTTAGTATAAGCTGTTGCTTTGGTATCGGAAAATAATAATATTTAGGTTCTTCAAATTTACGTGTGTTCGAATTTACTTCAGTAGACGACATGATGTAACCATGATCTTTTTCTGACAGACAAATCGCAGTTTGGGCTCCTGAACTTTCTTTCATATAATAGAATACATAATTGTTTCGTTCCGATTCAGGTATTGTATTAGCTGCTTCACTTTCAAAAATACCTACATCAGGAATTCCGTCACCTGTAAAGTCGTGTAGTCCAAATTGGTCAATATATACACCTTGCTGAATCTCTTCAAATAATCTCCCTGATTTCCATCGAAGCAAATCATCATATCTAAAGCATTCGCAAGCAAATTCAATTCTTCGCTCACGACGAATTTCGAGAATAACTTCCTTTTGGGAACCTGTTACATTAGGATATTGTTTTTCCAAATTTGCATTCAAGTTCAAAGAAGCTAATAATATGGCAGGCATACCCACTCTATCTCTTACTACATTGATGGTTGCATCCAAATCCGCCTGCTTCAAAATACCCAACTCCGCTTTAGCTTCAGCGTAAATATATAAAATTTCAGCATAACGCATTACCGGGATGTCATTGTAAGAACGAAACCAATCCATTTGGTCAGCTGTTTGAGCTACAAATTTAGTTTGAGGATATCCTCCTAAGTATAAGTTAGGAACAAAAGGCCTGTTTTCTCCCGGACGAATATATCCTGGATACATAAAAGTTTGTTTATAACGGGGATCCCGATTCTTGAACGTCTCGGGCATAGACATCTTATCATAATCAGGAACTGAGGTGAATGGAATAGCTTTACCATTTTTGATGTATTCATAATTTTCCATTAAGCTACGGCTTAAACTGCTCACATAACTGAAAACTCTTCTTGCTGCATCATGTTTAATGTTTTGCTTGTCATCAAAATCCTTAAACAAGAGAATTTCCGGACTATCTCCTAAATTATTACTTATGAACAGATTTTCATAAGCATTATCTATTCCTCCTCTTTTATCAATAGAAAACAAATGGGTTTCCATTATTTTTTCACAAGCGTTTATAGCTATCTTATAGAAATGTTCGGCACTGACCTGTAACCCCAATTCATCATGATATTTACGGAAAGAGGCTTCATGCAGCGCTATACGAGCCATCATGCCATAAGCATACCATTTATTGATGACACTTCTATTCTTCATATCTGCCGAGATATGGTTGACCGCAAATTCCAAATCTTTAAAGATAGAATCGACAACTAACTCACGACTGTCTTTCCCTTTGTAAAGAAGATCTGTACTCGTATCTTTAAGTGAAGTGGAATACCAGGGTACTTCATTGAAACGTTTTATCATCTCATAATACCACTGAGCACGCATCAAACGTGTAATTCCAATATAGTGATTGATGACCGTAGGTGATCCTTTTGTCTTATGGACATTCTCCAGAAGAATATTATACTTTCTCAAAGTACCCCAATTATCCCAACCTCCTACTGACTGTTCGGTGATTCCTCCATGCATCATGTTGACTATTTCTGTAGGTTCAGAATAGATAGAAGCATTGTCTGTCGCGTAATCGTGATAATAATAGATTAACTCATTATAGAAAGTATTAGTATAAAGTTCCAAATCTTTTTCGGAAGTAAAGTATGTTTTATCCGACAAATCGGTATCAGGATACCTTTCCAGAAAGGAATCATTACAACTGACCAGTAATAGTCCACATAAAATATATGCTATTTTTTTTATTTTCATAATTAGTATTTTTAGAATGATAAGTTTAATCCAAAGGTGAACAATCGTTGCATAGGATGGCTGGTTCCTAATATTTCAGGGTCATAATTCTTTGAAAGCTTGGTAAACTCAAAAATATTATCGCCTGTAAGATATAATCTTACTCGTTCTAATTTAGCTTTCATCGTAAACTTTTTAGGTAATGTATAACCGATAGTGATATTCTTTATGCGGAGATAGGCTGCATTTTGCAAATATCGCGTCTGATTAATTGCCAAGTCCTTTCCACCTTCTGCAATATAAGATTTTAATCTTGGGAAATAAGCATCAGTATTTTCTGGAGTCCAATGGTCTAAATTATTTTCAAGCACATTTCCCCAAGGAGCTCTATATATGCCAAAGAAATAATGACTTTCCGGATACCAATCCTTTTTGCCTACTCCTTGCAACAGAACACGGAAATCAAGTCCATTCCATTCGGCTGTAAAATCAGCACCATAATTATATCGTGACGCATTGTTACCAATTACTTTATAGTCACCAGGATCATTTACAGTCCAAGAACCATTGTTAATCTTTCCATTGTTATCCAAGTCCTTATATTTCAAATCTCCCGGTTCAATAGGACGGTCACCAGGATAGGAAGTTACATCCCATTGATCAGCATGGTTATCAATATCTGCTTGATCTTTGAAAAATCCTTCTGTCACTAATCCCCATATTTCTCCTATCTCACAGCCTTCATACCAATCGTCCAAATTACCAGTAGGATTATCAAACCGAGTAATAAAAGAACGATTGTCTGACAGGATAAATTTGACATTATAGCTAAAAGGCTTATTCCCCAAATTAAACAAGTCTCTCCATCCCAAGGATATTTCCCAACCTTCAGTTTTCATATCTGCCGCATTAATGCGTGGCTCTAAAGCTCCCAACACACTAGGAAGAGTCTTACCTTTCGTAAGCATATCTTTCGTATCTCTGCGATATATATCTCCCGAAAAGGTAAGCCGGTTATTAAAGAAATTCAAATCCAATCCTATGTTTTTGGTATATACTTTTTCCCAAGTCAACGAATTTGAAACTAGGCCACTGGGGGTAACGCCCATAGGTTTTATACCATTAATCAACAATTGTTGTTCGCTAGATCCCATACTTGCAATATATTCATAGTAGCTTACATCCTGATTGCCTAGAGCTCCATACGAAATTCTCAATTTCGCGTAATTCAACCAATTTTGGGTGGCATGCATAAATTTCTCTTGTGAAATAATCCAAGCAGCTGATATAGAAGGAAAGAAACCGAAACGATCATTTTTGGGGAAGCGAGAAGACCCATCATAACGTCCATTTGCTTCAAAAATATATTTATTGTTATAAATATAATTCAGACGGAAAAAACCACCACGCGTGGCCCATTCATAATTATCCTCGCGCACACGTGCACTTCCGGTAGCTAATTCTACGCTGGGTAATGATGAACTAATTAATTCTTCACGCTCACCTCGCATATATCGGTGTGAGTTATATTCTTGATTAAATCCAGCCAATGCACTTACCTGGTGTTTACCAAATGACTTAGTAAAGTCTATATAAGCATTTACACTAGTATAGTAATCTCTTTCCTTGGCAAGTTGAGCCATATCTACCCAACCTAAATATTCATCGGCAAGATTAGGCCCCTGTTTATAAGGTATGTTCATATCACTATCCCATTGTTCTGTTTCTCTATTTCCCAATCGGGCCGTTGCATCGGCTTTGATAGATAATACATTCTTAATCAAAGCCAGTGTCATAGTAAATTGCGATTGCAGACTGAGTTCCGTCGTTTGGGCTTCTCCTTCAGAAAGTGATCCAATCAATTCTGCTCCTTCTTTTGTCCATGACCCATCAGGATTCTTCACGGTCATTAAAGTATTGGTATCATTAATCCTATTAAATAACCATGAATAGAAGGAACTAGGTCGCTTGTATGTATAGTACAGAGCAGACGTATTATTGCCAAAAGTCAACCAATCGGCTACTTTGAAATCTACTTTTGAGCGGAAATTATAACGATCCATAATGTCCTTATTAATTTTTAAGAGCCCTCTTTCCTGCATATATTCCATACCTATATAATAAGAAGCCTTTTCGGAAGCGCCTGACAAACTTAAATTATGAGAGTGAGTTATACCTGTGTTATCATATATTTCCGAAAACCAGTCTGTATTCCCTAAATAGGTATAATATTCTGGATTACTGAAACTTGGAATCACATTAGGTAAGGTTGGGTCTTCTTTCATCTTTTCAATGTATTTTAAATCCTCGTCTGAATAAAGATCGTACCAAGGCTTACCCATAATTTTTATAGCTAGCCTGTATATAAGGATCTTTTACGATTTTAGGCATGCGCCCCAATTTACGCACTGTAATGGAGTTGTCAAAATCAACATTGATCTTTTCCCCTTTTCTCCTTTTTTAGTAGTTACTAAAATAACCCCATAAGCGGCTTTTGCACCATAGATAGCCGCTGATGATGCATCCTTAAGAACAGATATACTTTCTATATCCGAGCTGTTCATTCGGCTAAAGAATGCAGTTTCGGTTGGAATACCATCAATCACAATTAAAGGAGAACCACCATTAATAGAAGTCTCACCTCGAATATTGAAGGTTGGAACAGAATTAGCTTGGCCATCACCAATACTTATATTAAGGTTAGGTACGATACCCTGTAACATCGTTCCTATGCTATTGGTTGCTCTATTGGCTAAAGTTTTTCCTCCTACACTTTCTACAGCACCACTCAAATTAACTTTTTTTTGTGTACCGTATCCCACGACTATCACTTCATCCAGCATCTCATTATCTGAAGTCATGGTGATATTGATGCGTGTACGGTTTCCCACAGTTATTTCTTGTTTTTTCATTCCGATATAAGTTACTTCCAGCACTGATTTATCGGTAATATCACCACTTAACGTATAATCACCGTCTATATTGGTGATAGTACCGTTTGAAGTACCTTTAAGCATGACGCTTACACCTATTAAAGGTTCACCATTCTCATCTAAGATACGTCCCGTTATTTTACGTGTTTGTTGCAAAATGGCAGGTTGGGGCTTGTTTGAAAGGACTATATGACTTCCTTCCATAGTATAATGTATTTCAGTATCATGAAAAAGTTCGTCCAAAACTTTAGATACAGGAGTGTCATCTGCTCTTACCGACACTTTTTGATGAGTATCGATATTCGAATTGATAATAAACAAGTAATCTGTTTGGTTTTCAATTTCATTTAAAACAGACTCAAGAGTAGCATTGTTCTTGGTGAATGTAATGCGTGCGTTTTGCGAGTGTATATTACCCGCAAACATACTGAAAATTGACACAAATACCAGAGTCAGGGTAATTTTCATAATCTTATAAATTCGATTTGTCCGTAATTTTTGGGGGTATAAAATTTCCCACAAAGAAATATTATTCATATCTTTGTTACACTTTAATGATTAATACAGTTATTAGAATTGTGTTAATAGTGAGTGCTGACATGCGGCCAAACTTGTCGGCACTCTTTTTTTCAATTGAAAGGAATGTGTTTTCTTAGTATTGTTTCATAGGCAAATTTATTTTATGTAAATAATATGGTTTTCTTCATCGCGTACAAACTGAAAATCCACATCTTTTTGTAGCACTCGTAAAGCATATCGCACACCATCAGAATGACGGAACTTACCTGTACAACGATAATTCATCACAGCTTTATTTTCTATACGGATTTCCACACCGTAGTATTTTTCAAATTTATGAATGATATAAGGAAAGTTGCATCCTTGAAACTGATAATCCCCTCGCCAACGATAAGGATTATAATCTTCAATAGGAGCCACTTTTATTTCTCCATCTTTAAGATAAGCCATCTGGTTAGGTTTGAGTTGGCACTGATAATTGCCTGCGGTTATCTTTACAGCCCCTTCCATCAACGCTGTCGCAAAGGTACTGTCATCCGAATAAGATTCCACATTAAATTGGGTACCAAGCACTTCTACATTTCCTTTTGGAGTTTGTACAATAAAAGGTTTATGAATATTTTGAGCAACCTGAAAGTAGGCTTCACCGTCAAGTTTAATCCGGCGTTCTTTATCTGCGAAAACTGCAGGATATTCAATTTTAGTACGAGAATTCAGCCAAACTTTGGTTCCATCAGACAATTCCAAATTGATACGTTGACCAGCTGGAACACTGATTTTTTGAGCAGTGAGCCAATATTCTTGTCGCTCTTGGTTCTTGTAAAATAGTGTGATGACCAGAGTAATCGCTGCAACTGCTGCAATTTCTATAAATTTCCTAAATTTAAACTTCTTTTTTGAAGACTGTGAAACAGTTTCTTTTTTCGTGTCTTTACTCAGAAGCAATGTCATATCATACATCTTTCTTTCTTTAAAATAAGTACGACGGTTTTCAGTTGATGCTTCCATCCACTTACGAACTTTCATCTCTTCGTCCGTAGTAGCCTGACCTTCAAAAAAACGTATTAACAAATTTTTATCCATACTCTGTTATATTGTATAATAAAAGATAATATAAATTTATTTATCTTCTTACTATACATATAAGCAAGTGATGCTTTCATATCCCTAATGAAAAAAGGTGTTTTTTTTATTTTAAAAGGAAATAAATAAAAAAAGGTAGATAATCTTTTAGTTGTATCCGTAGTTCTCTTAAAGCTTTTGTGATATGAAATTCTACCGATTTATAGCTGATATTCAGCTTTTCGGCAATTTCTTTATGCGGAAGGTTCTGAATACGGCTCATTATAAAAATTTCTCGGGTACGTTCTGGCAGAAGATCCAAAGTGTCATTGACTATTTTTTGTGCTTCAGCCGCAAAAATTTCATAAGGTTCACAAGCTTCCAAGGTGGCAATACGGGTATTCAGTTCCCATTGGGCATGTTCGTACAATTGTTCAGATACTTCTTTAATAACTGTTTTGTGTTGAAGATAATTCAAACATTTATGTTTGATAACCGTAAGCACATATGCAGGTATATTAGACTCTTTATTAAGTTCGGTTCTATGTTCCCAATAGTAAATAAGGGAATCTATCACAATGTCTTCAGCTATAGTAGCATCACGGGTAAAGGTTTGTGCGAACCGGACGAAACGACCTTTGTATATTGTAAAAAGTTCATTGAATAATGATAAATCTGAAACTTGTTCCATTATATTATACTAGCCTGTTGGTGTGATAAAAAATATTTTATAAATTATACATAATATATGCAATATTCGCAAAAGTCCTTGACTTTTGCAAGTAAATAGAAACTAAATTACACGGTGATTTCTAAAATATATCACACATAAAGACATCAATTCAACATCTATAAACAAAGTATATACAAAGAATATCATTACCATGATGGAACGCAATCGTGACCGGCCTTTGATTTCGTCGAAAGAAACAAACCCATCTCATATGCTTTGGTTTCCGTCCTATTTACGAGGAATTCTTTATCGGTACGGCTACATTCGTTAATCATCGTCCAATAACGGTAAAAAGCGGGCTACCATGATCCAGAGTTAAAACTTCAGTATTTTCCTTTTTCATACGTAAATATTAAGCGTCCTACACATAAAGTAGGACAGGTTTATACTAAAATTGATATAAAACCGAGTGGTTTGACAAAAGAAAGATTAGCATTCATGAAAACACAAATGCGGCTATTATACGATGACAAATAGCAACAGCTAAGAATTTAAAAGTTTCATACACGTGTACATAAGTCACAATCTTTGGCGCTTAGCTGTTGAGACCAATTTCATTTTCGGACTATGGTAATTCCAGTAAAAGTCGGCCTTTGGTCTGTATTGTTAATTGGGTGTTACTGCTTGTGGAACTTTAGTAAGCGAGACATTGTATCCAAGCTTTTTAAGTTCAGAAGACAAATATACCTTGCGTTTCTGCTCTATCTTGGATTGCATATATTGTGCTCCAAGTTCATGGTAACGGGACCCTGTACTCAGTATCAGATAAACGGATATCAACTGAGAATGTCCCACTGCAATCAAGGCACGTTTCTTTCCTCTGCGGGCAGCTATACGATGGTATCTTTCACTAAAAAACGTATTCTTTGTACGGGTCGCAGCCCATGCGGCTTCTGTGATTACCGCCTTTACCTGTTTGTTTCCGTGAGTGATTCGTGCGCTTTTTTTTTACCCGCACTCGTTGTTGCCCGGAGAAAGACCGGCCCAGGACGAAAGATGCTTTTCAGAAGGGAAGTGGGACATGTCAAGACCTATCTCAGAAACCAGATCCTCTACAACCTTGGTGCTAAAACCGGGAATCTCCTGAGAAGTTCAAGGACATTCTCGTACTTGGACAACAGTCTCTTTATACGTTCGGACAAATCATCAACCAAAGTCTGAGTCTGGTCTATATCCTTTCGGATCATCTGAAGAAGATAAATGTGATGCTCTTCAACAAAACCGGTACACGCCTCAAGCAATTCTTCAGGACTGGCTGACAGTTTACCGTGATAAACTGAATTTATATCATCAAGAGTAAGGACTTTACCTTCACAAAGCATATCAATAAGAGAAGTAGCTGTCGTACCGCTTGTATTACTTACTACACTTGAAAGCTTGATGTTGCAGTCTTCAAGAATACGCATCATACGGTTCTTCTCTGAAGCTATCTGCTGAATAAGCTTGTTCCGGTAACGCGTCAGGTCACGAAGCTGACGCCTTGGGAGGAATATAGCTCGGTTTGAGAAGACCTGCCAGAAGAAGCTTGCAGATCCATTCGCTGTCCATCTTGTCTGTCTTGTGACCCGGAACATTCTTAATGTGACGGGCATTGACTATCCAAACATTGGGAATGGAATCTTCAAGAACCTTATAAACCGGCTTCCAGTAAACACCGGTACTCTCCATTCCCACATGCGTTACACCATTGGACAATAGCCATTCTTTCAATTCATTCAAAGAACTCGTGAAGGTTTTGAATGAGCGGGTCTCGCGTTGGATGCCTGCTCCGTCAATTGTCGCCACTACAACCTTCAGGTGGACGTCGATACCGCAAGCGCGCTGTATCAACTGAGGGAATGTCACTTCTGCCATAACTGATACATTTTAGGGTTACACTATACAAAGGTAACTTCAGCTTGACTATTTACATTCTCTTGGGCGTGATTTTTTATCTCATGGGAATTTCATTTTATTTATGAACACGAAGATACGACAGACTGTTCAAGAAAAAGTTGATTATTGTAGATGTGCGCAGGTTAATGTGATTCAGAAGGTCAGATCTGTCTTCAGAGTAAAAAATATTCTGGTACGGAAGGGAAATTGGATGTGAAGGAGCCTATATATAAATATACACTTCCCCCAAGATATAAAACCCGCCCCCCTGCAACAGCCCTACTTGAACAAACTTGTTAGTCCCCTGTTCCAACCTCCGGAGGCTATGAATGTTTTTTCTTAACAAGTAACAGTCCGCTCTGATATAGAACCTAAACCCGAAAGATTATATATCTTACAAGTGTAACATATATAACGATGACACCTGAAGATCTATCATGTGTCACGGCATCTTCTATGATTCATAATCAAACCGATCAAGTATCATTCATCTATAGAAAAGAAAATTGCCTTCATCATTCATAAAAACAAATAATGAAGGCAATACACTAAATTATATACAATCAATCCCTAATCATTCAGCTACTACTTCAACTACACGACTGTTGAGTTGCTGTGTAGTAAATAGATTCAATCCTACATTCATCAAGAATTCTCCAGAGAAAACCTCACCATTGCCTGATAAAGAAGAATTGGCTCCGGGCATCGTTGATTTCTTTCACACGATACATTTTGTTGCATCAAGCCCCTGCAAACGCACCGGCAATGTTTTTTCCGCATAACGGGGATGAATATCGAAAGCAAATACAACTGCTTTATCCTTATCTTTGCCCACATACATAGTAGAGGTATGATTACTGCCATAAGGAGATACCAAACGGTACATATCGCCTTCCAGAACGACCGGTTTCAAACGGTTATAATTCTGTACAGCAGTACGGCAATAAGTTTCATCATCCTTACTCATATCCGCTAATTTTATATCAAAACCGAGTTTGCACATCATAGCCACATCCGTACGGAATTTCACACTGCTATTCTTATTCCATGTGGTAACATGAGCGCACATTGTCTTGGCTGGGAACACCTGTGAAAATCCCCACTGAATAAATAAACGTTCAATAGGATCGGTATTATCACTAGGCCAGAATTCTGTAAAATAGCTCAAAGCCTCATAATCCGAACGCCCACCGCCACCGGAACAAAGCATCATCGGCAGATCAGGATATTTTGCTTTCACACGTTCCAATACATTATATAAGCCACGCACATAATCAATATATAAATGTGACTGCTTGTCTTTCAAATAAACAGAGTAAATATTTGTAATAGGGCTATTGCAATCCCATTTGAAGAAAGCGATATCAGGATATTTCGTCATCAAATTGTCCACAACTCGAACACATAATCCTGTACTTTCGGATTACTCAAATCCAGAACCAACTGGTTACGGAAATAATACTCGTCACGGTTCGGAAGATGAATCACCCAGTCTTTATGCTTTTCATACAACTCACTCTTAGGATTCACCATTTCCGGTTCAATCCAGATACCGAACTTTATACCTTTTTTCTTAGCGGCTTCCGTCAGATAACCAATGCCATGAGGAAGCTTGTCAGCCGTTTCATCCCAGTCACCTAACCCTTGATGATCACCACTGCGCGGATACTTGTTGGCAAACCAACCATCATCCAACAAAAACATATCCACACCCAGTTCTACTGCATCATCCATCAACTTCACCAATTTCGCTTCATCAAAATCAAAATAGGTGGCTTCCCAATTATTCAACAAAGTCATACGAGTCTGGTTCCCATCCTTTACCTGATACTTACGGGCCCAATCATGGAAATTACGGCTAGCCTGTCCTTTACCTGTAAAACTGTAAGTAAAATAAAAATCGGGAGTACGGAAGATTTCATTCGGTTTCAGACTATATTCCGAAGCATACGGATTAATACCCGAAATAACACGCAGTTCGTTCTTATTATCTACTTCGAATACAAAACTGAAATTACCTGTCCATCCTAATGTTCCGACCAACACTTCACCTTGGTTCTCTTCTGACTTTCCGTCCAATGCAAGTTGGAAGAAAGGAGAGCAGAACATATTGGCACGTGCTCCCAACTTGGTATCAATCGTTTTTTTACCAAATTCCAAAGGCTGTTCCTTCACATGCGCCTCACTGGCCCAGTCTCCCGAGAATTCAGTCAGGAAATAGTTGGCACGATTCAAGTGCAACATGGAAGACGCATACTTATGAAGCTGCACAGGTTTCTTTTCCCGATGACTGATTTCAGTGAAAGTCTTTATTAGATTTTCTTTCTGGTAAGCCACATAATGAAGTTTTACAGTTACAGGATATTTATCATCCTGCATAGTAATCACTACTTCATCTACCCCCGGCGACACTTGATTCCGAGTATGAGATACATATTTTAACAAAGTAGAAGGATTGCCGTCATTATGCACTATATGAATAGCCGGTTCAAAATAATCTTCCATGCCATGAGTCAGATATGCTTCGCTGCCCTGCGGCAAGTGGGCAATATCTGTAGCATGATTCAACCTCTTTCCCAAATAACTTTGATATAGACGTCCATTATTACCAACCCGGTAAATAAGGTCTACATTTTCTGTACTAATTTTAATTACTGGCTTATCCGCCGCCTTTAACATAAATGATATGCATAAAACATATCAAGAAGAGCAATCTTTCTTTCATGGTATTATTCATCGATTAAAATTATAGTGCAAAAAGCCCAATTTTAAAATTCACTCTTCAAATATACCATAAAAACACTAATACTCAATTTCTTTTTTAAATGAATTTTTATCCTTATGATTATCCCGACATCTCCAATCCCTCAATAAAAAAATCATAAATTCAGGAATGTTACTCCAATTACCGTATTCTTTTCACCTATTTTCTTATATTTGTAATTATTCCATCACACAAACGTAAAACAAATGGACCAGACCTTACTAAAATACTGGAAAACTTGTCTTCAAGATGCAGAGCGCAAAGCTATTGCTCAAAGGACCACGAATCACCCTAAACATTGGTGACAAGATACTTAAATTCATTCCTCTCAAAAGTATTCCTGTTA
>SCPP01001607.1_pt1 | contig 48450 bp, 62 predicted proteins | sample 6106811 | NCBI WGS metagenome assembly SCPP01 (sample SAMN10720449, study PRJNA508395) | human gut metagenome | isolation source: Participant 2 stool, 15 month | host: Homo sapiens | collected 2018
CGAATTGGTTGATATTTTCATACACATAATCATACTGTCTATAATTATGATCCATCGTGTTTTCGTTTGGATGCGTTTCATTAGGAATATGTGCGTCATGAATCTTCTCGATAAACGCAGGGCCTATGATGCGCTCCAAAACATGGTTGCGCCAGTTCCCTTTGTTAGTAGAAATTCCTCCTTTGGCGGTCGCAGCAAAAAATGTGCTGGTACCGCCATAGCCATCCACCGATGCCGTGCAGAGTGCATAGACAAAGCGATCCGCCATGCTGCGATATGGCTCTATCTGCAATACCCCCACAGCTTTTTTACATCCTCGACAAACTGCTTTTGCTGGCTTTTGGTGTAGCCCTCGGCGCAGTACACAATCACCATGTTCTCCTTATCGCTGCGAGGCTTCTGGATTGTATACACCGGTACGGTTACATTTGCATATGCAGGATCCTCAGTGTAGAGGGTACTCATCTCCAGCTGTAGATACTCATCCGTGTTCACATTCCAGTCACCATTCACATCCTCGCACAGCGCCGGATATGCCAATGCTGTCATCCGGCGCATCCGGTGCGGAAACAACATAGGGGTCCTGTGCGCTCTGTCCTGTGCCGGATGATACGGTGTAATTTTCCGTATTCAGATAGAAGGCAGGACGAACGCCGTAATATCCCTTATAGGGTGCGTCACGCAAAATATTCCTTGAGGGGTCACAAATCGCATATCATGGTTACAGGTTGTAATCGGTGTACGCAGCCAATAGTTCCATGCTACACCGCTTCTGTTTTGCGATATGGTAGCCGTTCAGGTTATCATTAACCGTTTTGAGCTGCTGAACATCCAGCAGAAAAACTCTATCCCAAATATATTCATAATGGGCACTGTCATACCCATCCGCTACCGTATCAATTGTGGTGTTATAGGAAGATCAACACCGGCTGCGTCGATATAACCTGCCGTATACTCCGGATGGGAAACGATAGAACGCTGCTTCACCGTTCGAATCGCTCCCAGCTCATCCGAACGAAAGCTGCGAAGGAAGCCCTCCTTTGGTCATATGCTGCCGTTTTAGGATAGACAGAATCCTCTGTTGGCGGATTTCCGCAAAGCCATTTCACTTTTCCTGCTTCAGCGTTGGAATTGAGCCAAGAACGTATGTTGCTGTCTCTCCAGTGGTTAGAACCAAAATTATCTCTCCAGCTATTGCGCCGGTGCGAGCCTGTTTCGGCATTTTGTTGGTTTTTGCATCATAGGGCATGTAATCACACAATACTCTATCCGAAAGCATCAATGGCCCATTGCTATCCTTCGCTACACAACGCCACACAATTGGCACTCCCCATAAGTACCCATCTGAATGTAGTCACCAATTTCGATGGTTGGCTTGTTATCTGCCGCCCTAACCGGCAAAGGGCATAGCACCAAAATTACCGCAAGCAGCAGAGATACCGTTCGTTTGCCATATTTATGTTTGATAATATTCATAAAGTCCTCCTTTTGTCATTCTCTCCTGAGCGTCATTCACGGTCAGTAGGCTTCTACCCCCTTTTTGACATATGTCAATTTATACAATTGCTGCATCATCGATATTCACCTCATTTCTACTTGAGTTATTGCAAAAAATAGGTCTTTCTGCGATAACCCCTTGTGCCAAATGCTGAAACACCTTCATAAAGATGTAATAGCTTATTTATTTTAGAAAAGTATCCGACAAAAACTCTACACTTCCGACAAAAAATATATATATTTCTCAAACCATATCATGGCGATGTACATTTGTCAATGATGTGACACCTCAAGATCACCACAGTCCTGATACTTATACATGTCATTGATATAAATCGTAGGCGAAATATTCCTGCCTTCCTCGTAAGATGATGCCATCAAGAGTCACATTCACCTTTTCCACGGGTTCTGCCACAAGCTCCATTCCTTTGAAATTCTCAGGCATATAATCCATAAACTTTTCTTTTACTACTCCTTAAAAATCTCGTAATTCATCATATTACGGTTCCTCCTTAATCTAAATTGTCATACAAGATCCCTTCATCCTCGGGATTTTGTGTTCTCTTAACTGTTGGCTCTCTTCGATTCCCATATCAAAAGTGGTATGAGATTTTCTTTCTTGTAATAATTCTGAGAAACATGCACTTTCTACAGTCCTCACAGAATAATTCTTCCGGCGGAATGCCAAGTGCCTTTGCAATCCTGTTCAACGTTCCCGTCCTTGAACTCTTGAACCATTTTCGTATTGGGCAATTCTTACATCACCTCTATTTTCAAAACCACTTTTCTCGCCCAGTTCCCTAAGTGTCATTTTTTGTCGTTTTCTGTAATATCTGATTCTTTCTCCTACCACTGTTTGTCCTCCAAATCAAAAGCAGGAACATAAGTCACTGGCTTACATTCCCCGCAAGGTTAATTGTTACTGTTTATTCTTTTCTTTCTTCCACGAAGTCCTACTCCAACACCTGTAATAAGTGCAAGTGCACCAATTCCAAGATAAAGAAGCGGATTTGCATTGTCGCCTGTCTGTGGAAGCTTAGGCTCTGTCGGTACATTGATAAGCTTAAGAGTTGTTACAACAACATCCGGTGCATTGTCATCGTATCGAAGAGTTACATCGTGAGCTGTCTCATCAAGGATATATCCGTCAGCTGCTTTCGTCTCAACAACTGTATAATGGATATCTTCTTTGAATGATCCATCCTCGTTGTAAGTACAGATAGGAAGCTCCTTGCTCTCTGCATGACCATTCTTGTCAGTAGTGAGTGTCAAGCACCTTTCCGTCCTTATCTCTTACTTCAAATACAACACCATCGATCGGCTTTCCGGTTACTTTGTCAGTTTTCTCAATGACAATCTGACTGCCTGCTCGTCCTTCATGGATACCTTCTGGATTTCTGCTGTCTCCTTTACTTCAAAGGTTACATCACTTGCCACCTTATATCCATATGGTGCAGATTCCTCTCTGAGTGTACTTTCCGACAGGAAGTTCTCAATCATAATGAGCTTATCCCCACCAATCCCATAGATGATGATGTCATAGTAATTGCTTGATTTTCTTCCATACCTTCATAATCCACATAGACAAGCTTCTCCAGTTAGTCATATCCGGTATGCTCATTCACTTTCGTGTTCACATCCCGGTTAAACTCCTGCACATAGGCACTCGTTACTGTCTGCACGGTATCTCCTGATTCAAGTGGTGGCAGGAATAAAGCAAATGGAGAATTGTGCTGATTGCTATCACCGCTATAACCGGAACCGCAATCATGGCAACTACAAGAACAAGTAATAAAGCAATCCGATAATCGCAGCTGCCTTTACCTTAATCGCTTTTCGCACAATCAGATCCTTTACCAGCTTTGCCACACTATCCGTCTGATTCTCCTGTGCTTTCATCTTATCCAGAAAGAACTTTATCTTCCTGCTCCGGTTTGTCATCTTTTCATCCTGACCTCTATGGACACCTGCCGCATATCCGGCTGCCATGCCGATTGCCGTGCCTACCCCGGTGCAACCGCTGTTCCTGCCGCCGTAGCAGCTGCCTTTGTAGCAGTTTCGTTGCAACCTTGGCAGTAGTCTTTGCTGTTTCTTTGCCGTCTCTTTAGCTACAGTCTTGGCTGTATCTTTGGCAGCTTTCTTTGCTGTCTTTGCCAGCTTCTTTCCTGCCTCTACCTTCTTGATACGCTTTGCCTCGGCTGCCGCCTTTTTCCTGAAAGTGCAGCCCCTTTGAAGCAGTTCCGGTAACAGGGCGGCTTGCTTCATATGCAAGATATGCTGCCTGCGATACCTCCTGACCGCCTTCCACCTGATCTGTTACTGCCCCGGCTACAAGTGCTCCAGTTCTTCCTGCAATGTGAAGATTCGTGTTCTTGGTCTTGATGGAAGTGTTTGATCCTTAAGGTTTTGCTTGAATCTTGATAATCCCTTTATTCTTCGGTCGACTGATGAATGGTACTCTTGCGATAGGACTTCTTTCTATCCGTATCAGTTACCTTTGCACCAGCTGTCTTATAATCTCTCTACTGTATAGATGTTACTCCTCTTAATCTTGGCTCCCTTTCGGTTCGTGGGCATGAATCTTGGCTTTCTCCTTGGTGTGAATGACCATCGGTTTGTCATCAACCTTTCTAATTTTCAATTTTCTCACCTCCCTTGAAAATAAAATAAGCCGCTAGGAGCAAAAATTACTCCTTAACGGCTATGTAAAATCATTCAATATTCAATTATTAAAAGCAACATGAAACTGAAATTTCACGCAGACTATTCCTATACCGTAATGTCTATTCTGACCGATGATTTCTTCTCACCAAAATGCTTTATTTCGATATCCTTCATTTCCTCTATAACATCTTTTCAATTTGGTGAACATCACTTAATTGTAAATCTCGCTTCGAATCATTTACTATTTTTGCTGCCTCATCTACTGAAACAGTTGTATCTGATGTTAACTGTTCAGACATTTCAGTATCGTTTGAATCCTCTGCAACCTGCCCTTTCTATAGATGTCTCTACAATTTCCTTCTGCAAATCCCTATATTCTGTACTTTTTACAAATCTTGTGAATGACTCTACAGCTCTAAAAGTATTTCCCATGATACGTTGAGCTTCCTTAAGCTTTTCACTCTTTGGAATATTTGGATTATTCACGATACTTTTAGTTCTGCCAAATTTCCATTCATCTCATTTACTTGAAGCCTTTGAGCTTCTTTTGTCTTACATCTCTCCAACCTACGCTCATAAGCTTTGTTCCATTCTTTATAGCGCTTTTTATATTCCTGGCAACTCTTTCTTCGAAGCTGAATTCTTGACCGCTTGCAATCTTGTTATAAATCTGACTATATGCAGAACTTTCTTTGTCTCGCCTGTTGCTCTCGGAAATGCTGAATCATGCTTTCTTCCTGACTTGTTACAGTCATACCCTCTTGCTTCTTTACAACATCCCCGGTAGCCTTCTTTTGCTCCCAATCATTTACTAACTGCATCTGATTCACAGCGTTTCGTATTGTACCTGCAATCATAGCACACCTCCACCCCGGTTAATGCTACGATTAAATAGTGATATCAAACTTCATACCCTGTGTTGCCTTTTCTTCTGTTATCTTACTCCAATCCAGTTCAGAAATCTTTTCAAGTAATTCTTCTTTTGAATTTGCCTGAATTGTAGTCCGCTTAACAGTTACATCCTTCTTTTCCTGCTTTTTCTCCTCTGCGTTTTCCTTTAATTCTTCAAGCCGTTCTTTCTGCTTTTCTGTAATCTTCTCCAAATCAGCAAAAGTGTCATCTTTCCATCATCATCAAAGGACATAGTTAACTTATTTAATACAGTTCCACTATTGTCTGTCGTTCCCAAGCACGTTCAAACCCAAACTGTTCATTGATTTTATCTGACATCTCAACTGCAGTTTTACCGTAGACAATTTTTCCGTGCATATTTCTCATCGGATGCCATTCTTTCAAGTTCAGCACTTGAAAAACAACTGTAAATTCCTTATCGCTTTGGTCTACTAATCCTCTGAAATCATCGCCTTTATCAGCAATAATAAAATCGAAATGCATTATCCTTACGCAATGTTTCCAGATATTTCTGTGCCTTAGAAGATAACTTATCTTCGCTGGATTTTATTTTCTGTGCATTGGCTGCACATCTTTTGCTTTCTCTGTGTTATTTTGCTTACTAACAGTATTGCTCTTATAATAATCTGTTACCTGTGTTAAATTAGCTGCTCTAATCATGGTATCATCCTCCTTGAAAATTGATACAGAAATCCGTTTCTATATCTGTAATATCGGCACTTTATATCCAAAGTTAATAGTGCGTAAAATTCAAATTTTCTTTTCCCTAATAATTACAAATATTCCATGGAAATTGCTTCCACACCATACATTTATATAAATGCATCCAAGTCCGCTGCATCCCCAATCAACATATTCTCGTCAAAGTGTACGATAAGCATATCTTAAAATCCAGCCACATGTTCTCCGGTACAAATGATACATTTTAGAACTGCTTCCTTATTTATTTTTCATATCGAATCTTATATGCTTTTTTCTTTAAAATAGGGAATATCTAATTTATTATCATCAAGGTCGGATATTCATCCGACCTCTTGATTATACTATAGATTCTATAAAAATTCATCTGTTATCACTGCAGCATTGCTTCTTTTTTCTTCTGTTCCGCAATCTTCTCATGAATGTTGGTATTATACAGCCTGTACAAATCTGTATCCTTACTAATCTGATTATCAAACGGAATCACCACCGAGCCACACTTAATAAGTCCCATTCCAGAGGCGGTATTAGTTACGAACCGAAGCTGTGCCTCTGATACTCCGATAACCTCTGCCATCTTGGAACTGTCCGTATTCGCCTGCTTTAAAAGTGCCACAAACTCTGAGTTTGCAAGCATTGTGGTTGCTGTGTAATTCTGCAACAGATCGACAACATTCTGCGTGATACCGGTACAAAGACCTCCCTGCTTTCTTACCTTCTTCCAGAGCTGCTGCAGATATTTTGCAGAATACTCCGAATTAAGCAGGACATGGAACTCATCAATATAGAGCCATGTTGCCTTGCCTCGCTTACCATTCTCAACAATCCTGTTCTGAATGGACTCCATCATAACAAGCATTGTGATAGGACTAAGCTCTGTACCTAAGTCCCTGATGCCATAGACTGTAAATCTGTTATCCACATCCACATTTGTCTGGTGGTTGAAGATGTTAAGCGAACCATTTACAAAAAGTTCCAAAGACAATGCAATGTCTTTTGCCTCGTCCTCCGGCTGTGCCATGAGAATATCGTAAAAATCACTCATTACCGGGATATACTTCTCTTTGCTCCTTGCAATGTCGATATACAGTTTTCACACAGCGGTCGATGATTGACTTCTGTCTTGAATTTAAGCTGTCACCGATGCACTGCTCACAAAGACCAAGCATGAACTCGCCCTTTCTCTTACCATTCCCTTGGAATCATTCGGATCAAGGCTCCATACATCCATCTCCAGCGGATTCACATAGTTATCCGTGTAGGTGGACATATTTACCACTGTTCCACCATAAGTCTCAGCAATATCAAAGTAACCTCGCTTTCTTATAATGAAAGCCCGCCGGGAACTTCACCCTGCGGGCTGTGTTCCCGACCTTGCGGTCAGATACTATTCGTTTCTAATGCATTGCCTTATATGCTGCAATGCCTGCTACTGCCGCCACAATGACTGCGACAAGTCCAAGCAGCATATTTCGTCTTTTCTTCATCGCTTCAAACTCCTCCTGCTTCTTTACAGCCGAATCAGCTGTTACAGTCTCCGGTTCAGCCTTTCTGCCTTTCTTCTTTACCTGTTCATTCTGTTCTGCTTCTAACTGCTTTATTGCAGGCTCTCCCTCTGTTGATACATAGGTAAGCGCCCTGTTGCCAAACATAAAATGCAGTTTCTTTCCCATATACTCGTAGAAATTCATCCCATTAAAGGAATAGAAACCACCAAGTGCAATCGGTGCCACACAGGAATTGCCACATAAGCAGAACCCGTAAGACCGATATACTTGTAAAGAAGAAGGACGATACCGCCACCAACCACTACGCTTGCAATGGAAAATATAAGCTGCCTTGCAGTAAGTCCCATTGCAACCGATTCCTGATAGCGGTCAATATCCTTGTTTACTTCGATTACCATTGTCCCTGCCTCCTATCTTGATAAATCCTTTGTCTCCGGCTTTCTTGTCATTCCGATATTTGCCTCATACTTATCCATTCCATCCGGACACAGTTCTCTAAGCTTATCTACATTGAACAGATAAAGCGGATATTCACAGAAACCGCCTTTGCGTGAATCCTGTAAACTCTCCAATGTCATTGTCTGTAATAAACTTTTCAATATCCGGCATGTCATTCACATTCAGATATCCGCAGTAATTTGGTGCTGCAACCGACAAATTCACAGTCACATCCCCAAAAGGTTCCTCATATCCATCTTCATTACACATAAGCCCGATATACATTGCCTTGTTATTCATATACTGCTGAATATCAAATGTCACCTGCGTTTCTCCGGTTATGCTTGAATTATAAGTCACCTGTTTCTTTTCATTATCCATAAATGCCTCCTTCTATAATCCAAATGCCTTGCTTGTAAGTGTCTGTGCACCCTTCACACTTCCAACAGTCATTGCTATCGTAAATGTCATTTCACACAAATAAATAAGCGTCTGTGCCCAGTCAGCGTAACTTCCTGTAAATGCCGGAAGTCCTGCATTGATAAATGCATTACATACCACAATTGCAAGTGCCATTGTTACTGCCTCGAATACACACGAAAGAAAATATTTGCAGTAGGTAGCCATTGTATGTCCTATGCTGTAAGTCATTGAACCCTCTCCGATTCTCACAAACTTCTTTCCACAATTTTATTTGAACTAGGAACTCTTGCAGAATGTTTCATAAATTTCATCAACCTTTCCTTATGTACTAATATAATCTTTGCAAGCTGATATCTTGCTCCAGCAGCCAACGCTATATCCATTGCCTCATCTTGTGTTACATCTAATAAAGCCATTACCTCATCAATACGAATAAATCTTGGTTTTACAGTTTTTTCTATAGGCACAAACTGAACCACTCAATGTATTTACCATAACATCACCTACTTATAAAACTCAGAATCTGTAATATGAAAAGTTTCAAGATACTTATCCAATATTTCTGTATTAACAAGTACAAGCTGACCAATTTTATAACAAGCCTTGGCATCCTTAGCCACTTCTTGAAATTTTGTCATTCCCATACTGTACATCTTTGCACCATCTGAATATCTTACAAACTTTTTGCATCCTCATATCTATCTTTTTTCTTTGATTCATCCATTGCTGTGCTCCTTTCACTTTGACTTCATAACAAATGACGTAATTTCTCCATAACGCAAAAGAGGACATCTTCTAAATTTCTTTAGAAAATGTCCTCTTAGTAGTTCATATTTGATTGAATCTTTTTCTTTTCAGATTGTGTACTCTTTCATACTGATGTAAATGACTATGTCAAAATGCGTCTTTTAATGCGTCCTTTGACGTACTCAAATGCCTCAACCCCGCATAAACACTAGGTTTATTTATCCAAGCTCTTCATTGTCGGGAAGAGCAGAACATCTCTAATTGCAGGTGAATCTGTAAGCAGCATAACAAGTCTGTCAATACCGTAACCGATACCGCCTGTTGGTGGCATACCTACTGCAAGTGCGTTAAGGAAGTCCTCATCTGTGTGCTGTGCTTCCTCGTCGCCGTTCTCTGCGTTCTTATCCTGCTGTGCGAAACGCTCTCTCTGGTCGATTGGGTCGTTAAGCTCTGAGTACGCATTACACATTTCCCATGTGTTAATGAAAAGCTCGAAACGCTCAACCTTCTCTGGATCAGATGGCTTCTTCTTAGTAAGTGGAGATATTGCAAGAGGATGATCCATAATAAATGTAGGCTGGATTAAATTCTCCTCGCAGTACTCCTCAAAGAAGAGGTTGATGATGTCGCCCTTAGTGTGACGCTCCTCGAACTCAATTCCTCTCTCCTTAGCAAGAGCCTTAGCTTCTTCGTCAGTCTTAATTGTATCAAAATCAACACCGGCATATTCCTTGATTGCGTCATTCATAGTAAGTCTTCTGAATGGCTTTCCAAGGTCAATCTCTGTGCCGTTGTAAGTAATCTTAGTTGTACCGCATACAGTCTCGGCAAGGTGTCTGAACATGCTCTCCGTAAGTTCCATCATTCCCTCGTAATCTGTGTATGCCTGATAAAGCTCCATAAGTGTGAACTCAGGATTGTGTCTTGTATCAACACCCTCGTTACGGTATACTCGTCCGATTTCGTAAACTCTCTCAAGACCACCAACGATAAGTCTCTTAAGATAAAGCTCTAATGAAATACGAAGCTTAACATCCTCGTCAAGTGCGTTGTAATGAGTCTCAAATGGTCTTGCAGCAGCACCACCAGCATTAGATACAAGTGTTGGTGTCTCAACTTCCATGAAGTCTCTGCCATCAAGGAACTTTCTGATTTCCTTGATAATCTTTGATCTCTTTACAAATGTTTCCTTAACCTCAGGATTCATTATTAAATCAACATATCTCTGACGGTATCTCATATCAGTATCTGTGATTCCGTGGAACTTTTCTGGAAGTACCTGTAAGCTCTTAGAAAGAAGAGTAATCTCCTCAGCGTGAACTGAAATCTCTCCTGTCTTAGTTCTGAAGATAAATCCCTTGATACCGAAGATATCACCGATATCAGACTTCTTAAAGTCTGCATATGCTTCTTCGCCAATTGCATCTCTTGAAATATATGCCTGCATTCTGCCCTTAAGATCAGCAATGTTACAGAAAGATGCCTTTCCCATTACTCTCTTGAACATCATACGTCCGGCAAAGCTCACATTAATTGGAGAAGCGTCCATAATGGCTCTTCTCTCATTGTAATCGGCATTAACTGCTTCTCTTGCCTGCTGCTCATCTAAACCTTCAGTATTAACTACTGGTCTGTCACCGAGAAGTTCCTTCTCATGTGCTTCATAGATAGCTCTTATTTCGTCTGTGTGATGTGTTACATCATACTTTGTTATCTGGAATGGATCCTTACCTGCGTCCTGAAGGTTCTTTAACTTTTCCATACGAACCTTAATCTGCTCGTTAACGTCAGGCTGCTGTGCAGATTTATTATCTCCCATGAATGAGTATCTCCTTTTCTATATGTTACTGAAAATTAGTCGTTCTTTACAGATACAACTGTATATTCAATCTCTCCAACAGGTGCTTCTACCTTAACAGTGTCACCCTTCTTCTTTCCAATAAGAGCTGCACCAAGTGGTGACTCATTAGAAATCTTGTTATTAAGGCTGTCTGCCTCTGATGAACCAACGATTGTGTACTCGATATCCTCATCGAATTCTACATCGTGAAGTACAACAACGCTCTCCATCTTAACTACATCTTTATTCTTATCGTTATCCTGAATAACCTCACAGTTAGCAAGAATTGCTTCAAGTTCTGCAATTTCTGTTTCGATATCTCTCTGCTCGTCCTTAGCTGCATCGTACTCAGCGTTCTCTGATAAATCGCCCTGCTCTCTTGCTTCCTTTAACTTCTGGGCAACTTCCTTTCTTCTGACAACCTTAAGCTCCTCAAGTCTTGCTACTCTTTCGTCATACCCCTTTTTAGTAAGAAACTGTTTCTCTGCCATGTTCTTATCACCTTTCTATATATATGCTACACTAATATGCTTCTGCTCTACTAGAGAATAAAACCCCACAAGCGTCACAATATTATAAACTATCAGTTCCTGTCTGTCAATGCAGCCCTTCCAGTATCCTGTCCACAAGCCCATCAAACTGTTCCAGATTAGTAACCTGTTAGCTGCGTGCTTGATTCCTGCTGTATACCATGCAAAATGTTTTCTCATCTCGCGGATTCCTGTAAACTCGCCTTTTATCTCACACAGTCCTTTGGCATGTCTCTTAATCATCTGGCATATTTCTTCAACGGATGGTGGTTCAATTATTGTACCATTATTCATATATTCAGAAACCTGTCTGAATATCCATGGATTTTTGCTGCCCTTCCAATCATTATTCCGTCACAGCCTGTCTGCTTCATCATATTAACAGCGTCTTCGCCGCTTTTAATATCGCCATTACCAATAACAGGAATTGATACTGCTTCTTTTACCTGTCTTATTATATCCCAGTCTGCATGTCCTGAATAATACTGCTGCCTTGTTCTTGCATGGACTGCAACAGCAGCCCCGCCAGACTCCTCAATAACATGTGCTATCTCAGGTGCATTTATACTATTCTCATCAAATCCTGCCCTTATCTTGATTGTAAGCGGCTTATCAAGTGCATCAGCCATCTTCTCGACTATTCTTCCGACAAGCACAGGGTCCTTCATAAGTGCCGAACCTTCGCCATTATTGACTACCTTTGGAACAGGACATCCCATATTGACATCAATTATATCGAACTCTCTTTCAGAAAGTCTCTTTGCTATATCTGCCATGATATCAGGGTCTGAACCGAAAAGCTGCAATGCAAGCGGACGCTCCCCCGGCACCGTCTTCATCAAGTCTTCTGTATTCTTATTGTTATACAGCACAGCTTTGGCGCTGACCATCTCTGTACACATAAGCCCACAGCCCTGCTCCTTGCATAAAAGTCGAAATGGCAGGTCTGTTACTCCTGCCATCGGTGCCAATGCAATATTGTTCTTTATCTCAACATTTCCAATTCTCATAATTACTCCATGCCTAAGAAGAATACCTTGAAGAACATCTCAAGTGATTCAAGAAGTTCTCTCTTCTCATACTGATACTTCTTGACGAGCATACCGCATGCTATCTCGTCATACAGTAAATCACCCTCGTCTGCTGATGATTTGAACAAAAGATTGCCCTCCGCATCGAATTCCATATCAAGTATTCCGCCTACTTCCTCTGTGAAAAGAACGCACATAATCTTTAACTCGTTCTTTACATCATCAGGAAGCTTATCGAAATCAGGGTTAAAATAGTATTTCTTCTCATAAGAATTAGATACACATAAAACTACATTTTCATCAAACATATCCATATAATCCTCTCACAGAAACCTCTCCGGTTCTGATAATCTTCTCGCCCTCGTCTGTCTTAATGATAAGCTCACCCTCATCATTGATTCCAATTGATTTTCCAACAATTTCCTTGTCAGCATATATTGCCTTGACGTCGCCGCCCTTATTGACAAGCATTGAATTATAGTCTTCTTTAAGCCCAGCCAGATTCTGTGTCTTAACAAATGTATCATAGTACTTTGCAAAGCTCTCTGAAAATGCGGCTACTATACGGCTTCTTTTCAGATGGTCGCCAGTCTCAAGATACAGCGAAGAAGCTGTTGCCTTGATTGAATCATCAAATTCTGTCGTATTAACATTAATTCCCATACCGATAACTACATAATGTATGTAATCCATCTCAGCACTCATCTCTGTTAATATTCCACATACTTTCTTCTTATTAAGAACTATATCATTAGGCCACTTTATTCTGCACTCTGCGTCATGTCCGTCCTCTGTAAGAACCTTGTGGATTGCCTCCTGCACAGCCATGGCTGCCACTATTGTAAGCATTGACGCATTGACTGGTGCAATATCCGGTCTTAAAAGAAGGGACATCCATATCCCGCTTCCTGCAGGAGACACCCAATTCCTGCCACGTCTTCCGCGGCCGCCTGTCTGGCTCTCTGTTATATAAAGTGTCCCATCTGCTGCATTATCTCTTTCTGCCGCTCTCTTAGCTTCGTTGTTGGTAGAATCTGTCTCGTCATAATACACTACTTCGCGGATAATCCCGATAATCCCGGTTGTACTGCCTGTATCCACACAGGTAAGCTGACTCATTATCTCGCTTGATGTAAGAATATCAGGATACTGTGTTATATGATATCCCTTATTCTGGACTGCCTCTATAACATAGCCTTCTTCTTTTAACTGGTTTATCACCTTCCAGACAGCCGTTCTTGAAACCCCCAGCATATTACACAGTGCCTGCCCTGACACATATCCATCTGATTTTCTCAAAACATTTAAAATCTTAGTCTTCATACCATTACCCGCCATGCTATTACTGCCATAAGCAGAAGTCCTAACGTAACAACTGTAAGAATAACACCTGACACCGTTCTGTCGCTCATGAAATTCTTAGCTGCTGTAAGTCCGTTAACTAATGCTCCAAGCATGAATTCCACAGCGAATAATATTCCGCTTCCACTGCGCAAGAAAAGTATAATTATGAATACTACTCCTATTGCAAATGTGAGTGCTATATTGGCATAGTCTATGAGCATCTTGCTCTTTCTGTACGCGCCACTCGTTGTATAATACATAACGCCTCCATAATAAATATCTGGTGAATTACTATTTCATGCTGTGTCGTCCTGATTTTGGACTTTCACATGTCTTTCCACTGCTCTAACGTCCAATTCCGCGTGTCGGCTTCCCGATTTTGGACTTCCTCGTGCCTATTCACTGTTTTAAAGTCCAATCTGTCATTCTTTCTCGTCACTTTTGGACTTTCACATGTCTTTCCACTGCTCTAACGTCCAATTCCGCGTGTCGGCTTCCCGATTTTGGACTTCCGGCATGACACACGCCACTCTAACGTCCAATTTACTTATAAGCTCCAAGTGTAGCTGCCATTACAGCCTTGATTGTATGCATTCTGTTCTCTGCCTCGTCGAATACAACTGACTGCTCTGACTCAAATACTTCATCAGTAACTTCCATCTCGTCAAGACCGAATTTGTCATGAATCTCTTTACCAATCTTAGTCTTAAGGTCATGGAATGCAGGAAGACAGTGCATAAATATTGCGTCCTTAGAAGCATTGTCCATAACTGCCTTGTTAACCTGATATGGAAGAAGTGCCTTGATTCTTTCAGCCCATACTTCATCCGGCTCGCCCATGGATACCCATACATCTGTGTAAATAACATCTGCGTCCTTAGTTCCTGCCTTAACATCTTCTGTAAGTGTTACAGAACCACCGCTTATCTTTGCCCATTCCTCACACTGTGCAACAAGTTCCTTGTCTGGGAAATATTCCTTAGCTGTGCAGGCTGTATAATGAAGTCCTAACTTAGCGCAGACAATCATAAGTGAATTACCCATGTTGTATCTTGCATCACCCATGTATACGAACTTAACGCCCTTTAATCTGCCAAGCTTTTCCTTGATTGTAAGCATATCTGCAAGCATCTGTGTTGGATGGTATTCGTTAGTAAGTCCGTTCCATACAGGCACGCTTGAATATTTTGCAAGGTCTTCAACTATCTCCTGACCGAATCCTCTGTATTCGATTCCTTCAAACATTGTACAGAGAACTCTTGCTGTATCAGCAATGCTCTCCTTCTTGCCAATCTGTGAACCTGTAGGGTCAAGATATGTAACTCCCATTCCAAGGTCATGGGCTGCTACCTCAAATGAACAACGTGTTCTTGTACTTGTCTTCTCGAATATAAGTGCAACATTCTTTCCGATAAGTGGCTGTTCTACAATGCCCTTTTTCTTCTTATCCTTAAGCTCTGCTGCTAAGTCTATCAAATATAAAATCTCCTCAGGTGTGTAATCCTTGAGTGTTAAAAAGTCGCGTCCCTTTAAATCCATGACATCCTCCTGTCTGTATGGCAAATTCGCCTACATTGAATAATTAATAACTTTGTTCATTCTATCGCAATTATAGTCCTTCGTCAAATGCGTTGTTTAATTTGTGTAGTTGCAAAACGGTCGGTTGTGAGAGATAGCGGATAGCTTCCGTTAAACTTCTCTGCATAATAATAGGTACTGGGCGTTCCATGCTTCGTCCCCGACCGTTAACGCTGGCAACGCACATCCATGCGTGCCAGCTCACGCGTCCGTCCATGGACGCGTGTACACTCGTTCCTTCTACATGCCCAGTGCCTTTATTATGCGTTCAGTTTAAAGTCAGCTCTCCGCCATCTCCCACAACCTCCCTTCCTCCACACTTCTCCAAATTCAGGGCAGAGTAGCTTCCCTCTCCTACACCTCTCGGACTGGTTCACCTTCCGTCCGCCTATAAAAGGTGGTGTGGCCTTTCTGACTGCAAACTATGCATAATAAAGCATTGAGCAAAGTCACTACCTAAGTGTACGCGCGTCCACTGACGGACGCGCGAGCTGTCGCACACGGATGTGCGTTGACAGCGTAACGAGAACAAACAGCCTTCCACGCTCAATGCTTATTATCATGTAGCGTAGTTTGTACGGAAGAAAACCACACCACCTTTTTTATCCCTTAATGGAATATATGATCTCCAATTATTACAAAATCTGAATAGTTGTTAACATCTACAGTATATAATGCCCTGAATGATGTATAACCACCTATATTATTAACGCCTGATAATGCTTCAAGTGCTGCCTGCATGCATTCTGTGTTTCTTAGATGGTTTGCAAGTCTTGCTGCAAATCTGTCTGATGGATTACCAGCGCCATCTGATACACCAGAGAACTGTGATCTCTGATAAACAACACCCGAAACTGTACCCGGATAATGTCCGCTTCTTACTCTGTTAAGAATAACATTTGCAACAGCGAGCTTTCCTGCATATGGCTGATATGCAGCCTCCCAGTCTATGATACATGCCATAAGCCATATATCATCATCTGATACGCTCATAGTTGGGTTATATGTTATATCTGTTCCTGATATTGTATTAGCAATTATCTTCTGTCGTCTTGCTTCCTCTGCTGCAGCTGCCGCTCTTGCAGCTTCTGCCTCTGCCTCAAGTCTTGCTTCTTCTGCAAGTCTTGCAGCCTCTTCTTCTGCTTCAATAGCTTCAATCTCTGCCATTGTATATCCTGCAAGAAGATTATCTGTTCCAATCTGTTCTGCTATAGCCTCTGCTTCTTCTCCAAAACATAAGCACTGTGTCTGTACATAACCTTCGCAGTTTCCTGAACTAACTTTAGTCCATTCCTTTCCGACCATATCAACATCTACAAGTGTGTTAGTATATAATCTTCCCACAACCTGTGCTGTCTCTTCGTCAGAAGTGTCATAAACATCAAGATAAGGATCAGTAATTGCTACTGCCTTGTTCTTGTATGTTCCTGTTTCTTCATACCCAGTCACAAGAACCTCTTCTGTATTAGCTGAATAAGATGCAACCTTAATTCCCGTGTCAGTATTCTGTGTTTTCTCATAGGTAGTTGCCACTGCTGGAAGAACCGGTGTCATAAATAACACAATTGCAGCTCCCACATAGCAAGCAGCTTTGCTACTTCTAAGTTTCATATTATACTTCCCTTTCCGGCGGCTTATTTAGCTTCGCCTGTAAATTGTTACAGAAATGTTACAATTTATTACGGAAATATAATAGCAAAGTTACAGTAATTTGTCAAATATGTTAAAACCCGCTCTATGAGCGGGTTTGCGGGTTTGTCTATTAAATTCATTTTGCAAAATATAGTATATGACCATATATATAGTTGGTTATCTACACACTTCTCTGTCTGACAGCTTCGTATGTAAGAATTGTACATGCTATTGCCGCGTTAAGAGATTCAACCTCCCTGCATCGGAATTCTTATAAGCGTATCTGCCTGCTTAGTGATATCCTCTGTAAGTCCATTCCCCTCATTGCCTATTAGAAATGCGGTTCCTTCCCTGTAATCTTCACCAAGATATGTATTCTTTCCGTCAAGATGTGCAGCATATACCTTAATTCCGGCATTCTGACACTGTGAAACTGCATCGCTAAAATCCTGCACATAAACAAATGGCACTCTGAATATAGAACCCATTGTTGACCTTATTGTCTTAGGATTATATATATCCACAGTATTAGAGCTCATAATAACTCCGGTAACGCCTGCACCTTCACCCATCCTTAATATAGTTCCCAGATTACCCGGATCCTGAAGATTCTCAACAAGAATCAGCAACGGATTGTCGGTAAGCATATCTGAAATACTGCTGTCCTTCATTCTTACAACCGCCATAATCCCCTGTGGTGTCTGTGTCTGTGACATTCTGTCAAATACATTATCGGCGACAATCTCAATACTGTCAGAAGAAATCCCCTGCTTCTTAACCAGCTCATGCACATACTCAGGATTGTTACTATGAAATCTTTCAGACATATATATCTTCACCAGCAAATCTGCCGGCACCTCAGATACCATACGGACTCCCTCTACAACATATTCTTTATTCTTCTTTCTTTCCCTGGCCTTAGAAAGCAATGATATAACATGCTTTACCTGTGAACTGCTCGTACTGGTTATCATTATGAGGTTACCTTTCTGCCATGCATTACTTAGAAAGTAATGCACTTATATTAAATTCATAATCATTAATATCCTTAGTCATGGCAAGTGCTTCATCAATATCATAATCAACAAACTTACCATCCCTGTATGCTACAAGTCTGTTACTCTTTCCTTCAGCAAGAAGGTCAACAGCATAAGCACCCATAATAGACGCATACATTCTGTCCTTACATGTTGGTGAACCACCACGCTGCATGTATCCTAAAATAGTAGCTCTTGTCTCAATACCTGTTGCAGCTTCAATTCTTCTTGCCATTCCTGTAGAATGTCCGATACCTTCAGCATTAATAATAAGATGGTGTTTCTTGCCCTTCTTTCTTCCTTCTATAATATGATTAATAAGAGCCTGCTCATCATTATCATATCTTTCAGGAAGAAGGTTCTTTCCATGTGATGTAGATGTATCTCTTATCTTATCAATAGCTTCCATTGCTGTATTAACAGCAGTATCAAATCAATAGTATAATCTGTACATGCAATATCAAGATCAATTGTTCCCGGAAGTCCGATAGTATTAATTCCCTGTGCTGCAAGCTTCTGTGCACCTCTGAAAAGAACCATCTCCACCGATTACAACTATACCGTCAATTCCATGCTTTCTGCATACTTCAGCACCTCTCTTCTGACCTTCTTCAGTCATGAATTCCATGCATCGTGCTGTATAGAGGACTGTTCCACCACGCTGGATAATATCAGCAACGCTTCGCTTGTCCATATCAATTATCTCATCATTAAGAAGTCCGTTATAGCCCTTCTGAATACCCTTGACCTTAAGTCCCTTATTCAAAGCAGTTCTTACAACTGCACGGATAGCAGCATTCATGCCTGGAGCATCTCCACCACTTGTTAATACGCCGATTGTTTTAATTTCCTTTGCCATAACTTCCCCTTTCTTATCTCTTAATATTATTTTCTGTTTTATGTTACCACATTATAAAAGAAAAATCTTCTTTTTTTGATAATTTTTTACCAATGTTAATTAAAATTTATGTTGTAGCAACATTTTTCTCACCATATTTACTCTTAAGAATATAAAGCAGGTCTGATGTCACCTTCACGCACTGACTCTGAGGAAGCACTATTCTCTGTTTTTCTGCCACACAATATATTGTGACTGTGTCTTTACCGTCCGATTCTTTGAAAATATCAGCAAGCTCATCCCTGTGTGTCTCATACTCAGCAAGACTGTCAAACCTAAGCCACAATCTTCTTGGAACACTGTCAAAGCTCACAACACTGTCTGCCATAAGTCTTGCTGGTTTATCGGCATCTGCCTGTATTCTTCCTGTAATAAATACTTTGTTAGTCGTATCAAAAAATCTTTTATATTTTTCGTAATTTCTTGGAAACATAATTACCTCAACGCTTCCAACAAAATCTTCTATTGTAAGGTACGCCATCTGCTGGCCTGAACCGGTAGTAATAACCTTAATGTTACTTATAAGGCCACCTATCGTCTGCTTTGAACCGTTCATAAGCTTTGCCTGTCCGGTTTCCTCATCAATAAGAAAATCTGTACTTCTCGCAGAAATATGCTTCTCCCACATACCAGTATATTCATCCAGCGGATGTCCTGTTACATATACACCGAGAACTTCTTTTTCACGTTCAAGCAGATCCTCCTTTTCAAACTCCTGAATATCAGGCACTTTCATTTCAAGGCTCTGTTTATCCTCTTCACTTACGAAATCGAATAGTGACATTTGTCCTGAAATAGCATCTTTATTCTGCTTAACAGCACTATCAATCATTCTCTCATAGACATTCATCATGCCCCGTCTCGTATTACCAAATGTGTCAAATGCACCTGCAAGTATAAGATGCTCAACTGTTCTCTTATTAATTGCCCCTGCCATCCTTGTAATAAAATCCTGCATGGAGTGAAAATCGCCATTATTGGTCCTTTCTTCAATAATCGCAGTAATTGTAGGTCTTCCCATACTCTTTACCGCATTAAATCCAAACCTTATATTCTTACCTTCAACACCGAAATCAGCAACTGATTTATTGACATCAACAGGAAGAATACTAATTCCCATCTCTCTTGCTGCAAGAATATATTCTGCGACCTTACTTGTTTTATCAGTTACACTTGATATCAGCCATGCCATATACTGTACAGGAAAATGTACTTTCAGATATGCTGTCTGGTATGCCACAACCGCATAGCATGCCGCATGTGATTTGTTAAATGCGTATTTTGCAAAATCCATCATCTCATCATATATCTTATTGGCAGTCTGTTCACTTATGCCATTCTTAATACAGCCTGGTACTCCGTTAGCCTCATTACCATATACGAAATTCTGACGTTCCTGCTCCATTACATCAAGCTTTTTCTTAGCCATTGCTCTTCGCACATTATCACTACCGCCCCACGAATATCCGGCAAGGTCACGGACAATCTGCATAACCTGCTCCTGATAAACCATACAGCCATATGTCGGCTCTAAGATTGGCTCTAACTGCGAGCATTCATAAGTTATGTTTCCGCGCGTTCTCTTTTCCTTTAATATACTGTGGTATGAAATCCATTGGTCCCGGTCTGTAAAGCGATATACCGGCAATTAAATCCTCTAAACAATCCGGTTTTAACTCTTTCATGAAGTTTTTCATTCCGCCACTCTCTAACTGGAATATACCTGCACATTTGCCCTGACTTATACATTCAAATACAGCCTTATCGTTATATGGTATATTATCCACCGAAAATGCAGGGTCAATCTGCTGTTCACATTTTTCAGTCTGTTGGATTACAGTTAAGTTTCTAAGACCTAAAAAGTCGAATTTTAACAATCCCAGATGCTCCAGAGTAGGCCCCTCAAACTGAGTAACCTTGACATTATCCGCTCCAACTGCAACCGGAACATACTCTCCAACATCCTTCTGACTGATAAGAACACCTGAGGCATGAACTGAAGCATGCCTTGGCAGTCCTTCAAGTCTCTTTGCTTTATCTATAAGATCTCTCACTGTCTCATCAGCTTCATACAATGCCTTAAACTCAGCATTTGGCTTAATGTCCCTGTCTGCGTCACCATTCATTGCACTGTCAATCGTAACTCCAACCTTCTGTGGTATCATCTTCGCAATGTTATCAACCATCGCATATGGAAGATCCATAACCCTTCCGACATCTTTAATAACAGCTCGTGCTGCCATTGTTCCAAATGTGATTATCTGGCACACACATTCTTTACCATATTTTTCTATAACATAATCAATAACCTTCTGTCTGCCTTCTGGTGCAAAGTCCACGTCAATATCGGGCATGGACACACGCTCAGGATTCAGGAATCGTTCAAATACAAGATTGTATTTAACAGGGTCAAGCGTTGTTATTCCAAGACAGTATGACACAAGACTTCCCGCCGCTGAGCCTCGTCCGGGTCCAACCGGAATATCATGTGTCTTGGCATAATTAATGTAATCCCACACAATCAGGAAATAATCGACATATCCCATTGAATAGATAACTGACAGCTCGTAAGAAAGTCTCTGGAATATATCATTCGAATCCTCTGCCCTTTTTATAACAACATCTTTTCTGTCTGCAACTATTGATGCTTTTGCCTGCTCTATAATATCTTCAATGCATACATCTGCGGTCTTGTCCGGATATCTCTTCTTTAATCCCTCATAACATAAAGCATTAAGATACACCCACGAATTCTTTCCATATGCTTCAGGCACATCAAATGCTGGCAGCTTTGTAACTCCGAATTCTATCTCAACATTACATCTTTCTGCTATCTTATGAGTGTTCTCAACTGCTTCCGGTGCGTATTTGAACAATTCCGCCATCTCTTCCTCTGACTTTAAATAGAACTGTCCACCCTCATATCGCATCCTGTTTTCATCAGAAAGCTTCTTGCCTGTCTGTATACACAATAATATATCATGTGCATCTACATCATCTGCATAGGTATAATGAACATCATTCGTACATACCAGTTCAATTCCGGTCTCATTATGCATACGCATAAGCTGTGGATTGACATAGTGCTGTTCTGCTATTCCGTGATCCTGTAATTCAAGAAAGAAATTTCCCTTTCCGAATATATCCTGAAGTTCAAGGGCAGCGTCTCTTGCAGTCTCATACATGCCTCTTGACAGATATCTCTGCACCTCACCTGCAAGACACGCACTCGTAGCAATAATTCCCTCGTGATATTCCCTTAACACTTCCTTGTCTACTCTCGGCTTATAGTAAAAGCCTTCTGTAAACCCCTTTGAGACTATCTTCATAAGATTCTGATATCCGGTGTTATTCTCTGCCAGTAATACAAGGTGATTATATTTATCCTCACTCTGTCCTGCGCCTTTATCAAATCTTGACCCCGGAGCTACATACACCTCACAACCAAGAACAGGCTTGATTCCTGCCTTCTTAGCCGCCTCGTAAAATTCAATAACACCATACATCACACCATGGTCAGTTATTGCAAGGCTGTCCATGCCAAGTTCCTTTGCCCGTTTAGTAATCTCTTTTATCTTACTGGAGCCATCCAGCAATGAATATTCAGTATGCACATGCAAATGTGTAAAACTCATAGCATCTCCTCCCTATGTAAAAAAATATAACATATTTTCGTTTATTAATCAGCAATTTTATGATATTCTATATTTAATTATTAATGTAAGGGAGTTGTATTATGTTAATATCTGATATTCCCGTAGGCGGGCCAATTTCAATTGAAATATCCATAGATAATGTCAGCTACGAGATGCCTTCCTCTGTTGTTGCATCCAAGAATGGATACATTCTCATAGCGCCTTTTACATCAAAAGGTGCTGTAATAGATTTTTCTTCTTATAAAGATATTTTATTTAATCTTTATACCATAGACCCGTCAACGCAGAACCGGGTAGTCTGGAAGAATATTAATATAGAAACTATCACTTATAAATCAACCGGTTTCGCATCTGCTTACTATAAAATATCGACTAATGTTTTTGCAAGCATTGCATCAGAATGTGACAGACGCTTCAATCAGCGTATTTCAACCAAGGCTTTGGGACATATCTCATCAGATACCACAGAAGCTGATATTCCGGTAACGTTAATTGATGTCAGTGATAAAGGACTTTCATTTTCAACCAGCAACGAACTATTATATAACTATATTAATACATATATAACATTTTCAGATCAGGCAAACGGAAAGCAGTTTAATTTTCATTTTAAATGTGTAATAATACGCAGCCAGTTGTATGGAGAACGCTACATTTATGGATGTATTATCCCAACTCCGTCACGCGAATATCTTACATATGTTTTTCTTAAAAAATTGAATCCAGAATCAGTTCTGCTAAAGAACAGTCTGAACAGACCGCTCTTAAAGATGCTGCTGACGTTGCTTCACAATCTATTGAAAGCACTTCGTCAGGATATCATTCACACATATCTGAAAAGAATAAGCGTTGATATAAGGGCATATCACAATGTGATATGCCCCTTTATTATTAATCATCTTCTTTTCTTTAGCTGTATCATCAGATTCATTATCGTCTGAATGACTGCCAATATTCTTCCATATATCGCTTTCCGGCTCACCACTTACTGTTGATGAATAGCTTCCATCATCATTAAATGTTACGCTTTCTGCCACCTTCTCAGATGTTGAGAATAATGAAGTATCAACAGGTTCAGGTATACCCTTTGCTTCTCTGAATATCTTCATAAATTCCTTACCAGTGATAGTCTCATGGTCGTACAGATATCTTGCAAGCTGATCCATTACATCTCTGTTATCTCTTATAATCTGCTTAGCTTCCTCATAACATGAAGCGATAAGCTTCTTTACCTCGTCATCGACCTCTGCCTCAGTTGCCTGTGCACAGTTCATAGATGCTCTTCCGCTAAGATACTCATCTTCGACTGTTGATAATGCAACTAGTCCGAATCTGTCTGACATACCATATCTTGTAATCATTGTCTTGGCAAGGTTAGTTGCCTTCTTGATATCATCATAAGCACCATTAGTAACTGAACCAAATACAACTTCTTCTGCAGCACGGCCACCAACAAGTGATATAAGGTCTGTCATAAGTTCATCCTTAGTCTCAAGATGCTTCTCTTCCTCTGGGAAGTTAAGCACATAACCAAGCGAACCGTTAGTATGAGGTATAATAGTAATCTTCTGGACCGGATCTGAATTGTTCTTTATAGCTCTTATAAGAGCATGTCCAATCTCATGGTAAGCAACAACCTGCTTTTCCTTCTTGCTAAGAACTCTTTCCTTCTTCTCCTTACCTGCTACAACTGTATCAAAAGCACCAAGAAGATCCTTCTGTGTAACAACATTTCTTCCATTCTTAACTGCCGCAATAGCTGCTTCATTAATGATATTAGCAAGGTCTGAACCTACAAGACCGCTTGTTGCCATCGCAATCTCATCAAAATCAACTGTATCGTCCATAAGTACATCCTTAGAATGTACCTTAAGAGTCTCAATCCTTCCCTTCTTATCAGGTCTGTCGACGGTAATTCTTCTGTCGAGACGGCCTGGTCTAAGTAAAGCCTTATCAAGTACCTCCGGTCTGTTAGTTGCTGCAAGAATGAATATTCCCTTAGAAGAATCAAAACCATCCATCTCTGCAAGTAACTGGTTCAATGTCTGCTCACGCTCGTCATTGCCACCGCCATACTTGGAATCTCTGCTCTTACCAATAGCATCAATCTCATCAATAAATATAATACAAGGAGCCTGCTTAGTTGCTTCCTTGAACAAGTCTCTTACTCGTGATGCACCGACACCAACGAACATCTCAACAAAATCAGAACCTGCAAGTGAGAAGAAAGGTACATCTGCCTCACCGGCTACAGCCTTGGCAAGAAGCGTCTTACCTGTTCCCGGAGGTCCTACTAAAAGTGCACCCTTAGGAAGCTTTGCACCAATCTTGGCATATTTCTCAGGGTAATGTAAGAAATCAACAATTTCTGTAAGTGATTCCTTAGCTTCATCCTGACCTGCAACATCCTTGAATGTAACACCTGTCTTTTTCTGGACATATACTTTGGCGTTGCTCTTTCCAACGCCCATTCCGCCCATCATTCCACCATTCTTAGCAATTCTTCTATATACAAATGCAAAGATTATATATATGAATAAGAATGGCAGTACATATGCAAGCAGAAATTCTACAATTGAAGAACTTGAATCCGGAATATATCCTTCAAACTCAATACCCTTTCTCTTAAGAAGTGGTACAAGAGTATCATCATTAACATACCCTGTATAATATGTGTATGAAACTCCTGCTATGCCAGACTGTTTCTCCTCTTCAACTGGTGTAATAAGAATTCTGTCCTGCTCTAATGCTACTTTCTTTACCTTATCTTCATCAATCATCTGCATGAACTGGTCATAGCTTATCTCCTTGTATGTCGCATTCCTAAACATATTGCTAAGAAGCGTAAGCCCGATAAATGTTACAACTGCCGCTATAATAATGAATATTATAAGGTTAACATTCTTTGGCTTCTTGTTATTATTGTTGTTATTACGATTATTGTTGCGGTTATCGTTATTATTATAACCATTGTCATAACCGTTGTTGTTATAATTATCCATACTCTTCTCCTGATATGATACTGTACTTATCTTAAGCATTTCCAAATAAGTCTGTTTTCATTATAAAGAAGGAAAAAATATAAATCAACCAAAATCTAAGTGTTTAATAAGATGTTTATATTTACTTTATATTCTTAGTTTTTTTCTTTAAACTATGGAAATTTATAATACAGGGCTGTATAATATTGCATATTTTTGATTACATTCAGATTGGAGGAAAAGATGGCTGTTAAATATGTATTTGTAACAGGTGGTGTTGTTTCCGGTTTAGGAAAAGGTATCACTGCCGCATCTTTAGGCAGACTGCTTAAAGCCCGTGGTTTTTCTGTAACCATGCAGAAGTTTGACCCTTATATTAATATTGATCCAGGTACTATGAACCCTATCCAGCACGGAGAAGTTTTCGTAACTGACGATGGTGCTGGAGACAGACCTTGACCTTGGTCACTATGAAGATTTATTGATGAGCCTTAATAAGAATTCTAATGTAACTACCGGTAAAGTATACTGGTCTGTATTGCAGAAGGAACGCCGTGGAGATTTCGGTGGAGGCACAGTCCAGGTAATCCCTCATATTACTAATGAAATAAAGAGCCGTTTTCAGAGATTATTCAACTGATGAAACTAAGATTGCAATTATAGAAGTTGGTGGTACTGTTGGAGATATCGAAGTCAGCCTTTCCTTGAGGCAATCAGACAGTTCCAGCATGAAGTCGGACATGAGAACGCAATTCTTATTCACGTAACACTTATTCCTTATCTTAAAGCATCTGGTGAGATGAAGACTAAGCCAACTCAGGCAAGTGTTAAGGAACTTCAGGGAATGGGAATCCGTCCGGATATTCTTGTGTGCCGTACCGAACATCCACTTGAGGCCGGTATCAAAGATAAGATAGCACTTTTCTGTAATGTACCTAAGTCTCATGTACTTCAGAACTTAGATGTTGAGATTCTTTATGATGCACCTCTTGCGATGGAAGAAGAACATCTTGCACAGGTAGCATGTGAATGTTTACACCTTGACTGTCAGAACCAGATCTCGATGAATGGAGAGCAATGTGCAAGGAAGAATCCTACCAAGAAGGTAACTGTTGCATTAGTCGGTAAATATATCCAGCTTCATGATGCTTATATCAGTGTTGTAGAAGCATTAAAGCATGGTGGTGTATATATTCATGTGATGTAACTATCAAATGGATTGATTCAGAAACTGTAACTCCTGAAACTGCTGATGAACTTCTCTGACGTATCCGGTATATTAGTTCCAGAGCGGATTCGGAGACAGAGGTACAGAAGGAAAAATTGAAGCTATCCGTTATGCAAGAGAGCATAATATTCCATTCTTAGGATTGTGCCTGGGAATGCAGCTTTCAATTGTTGAATTTGCAAGAAATGTTATAGGATATGACGACGCACACAGTGTTGAACTTAATCCTAACACAACCCACCCTGTTATACATCTTATGCCAGATCAGGAAGGCATTGATGATATCGGCGGTACATTAAGACTTGGTTCTTATCCTTGTGTACTTGATAAAACAAGTAAGGCTTATGAACTTTATGGTGAAGAGCTTATACATGAACGTCACAGACACAGATATGAAGTAAATAATGATTATAGAAAAGTTCTTACCGAGAACGGTATGATGCTTTCAGGAATATCTCCTGATGGAAGAATTGTTGAGATGATAGAATTAAAGAATCACCCATGGTTTGTTGCCACACAGGCACATCCGGAATTAAAGTCAAGACCTAACCGTCCACATCCATTATTCAGAGGCTTTATAACAGCAGCCCTTGAATATCAGGATAAGAACCATTAATTATATATACACATAATAAAAACATCACCTGACGAATCCGACTTTCGTATCAGGTGATGTTTTTTATTGCTTTTGCTTATAAAATTATTACTTATTAAGACCATTAAGAATCTTCTTAATTCTCTTAATTTCATCGTCTTCTAACTTCTGTGATTCACAGATAGAAGCTACCATGTCAACAGCCTTGCCGTTGAACCAGAAATCAGCTTCTTCTTTTAAAAGCTGTCTTCTGTATTCCTCTTCTGAACGAAGCGGATGAATAAAAGCTGACTTTCCCTTACGGTATGTATCAACAAATCTCTTGTCCTTTAACTTACCTACGAAAGTAACAACTGTTGTTCTCGCATATTCCTTACCGTAATCGTCTCTTAACTGATCAATAAGCTCCTGAACAGGAATATCCTGTGGTGCCTCCCATATAAGCTTCATAATTAATGCTTCACATGGACTTAATTCATTAAAATGATTTCTGCTCATAAACCCTCCTTAGGCTTTTCAATAGATATACATGTTCTATATTATACCGCCATTATTAATATTTTTCAACTGTATAATGAATAGTTGGATATGGATTTCACAATTGTATTGCTGATAATCTGAATCCATCAACTTCCTTTTCTACAATAGTGAAATTCTGGGGAAATCCGCACATATACGCCGACATTTTCCCTTTCTCTAATCTATAAACTATTTTACCTAAAATGTCAAGCACACCTTGGCCTGTAGCCTTGCCATATGCCTCTTTAAGTGTCCATATTCTGAAGAATCTTTCGTCACTATCACACTCTTTAATCCATTCTGCTTCTGATATGTCAAAGAAGCGTTTTGCCAGATTTTGTCTACCTTCACGGGTTTTTCAATGTCAATTCCTACCGGTCTGTCGCCTATTACACACGCTACATAATTAGACGAATGTGAGATATTGAAAAATTTCACAATTTGAAAAAAATAAGGTTTCCCTTGCGAATTATATGCTATTTCATAATCAAAATACTGATTATTTGCTTCAATCACAGAAATAATATCCACCGTCTCATATAGAATTTCATCTGTTTTATAATCCTTTTCTCCTTTTTTTATAGACCATTTTCCTACTGCATAATTAAGAAGTAGTCCTGCCGTCACAGTTTGCAGCTTATTTTCACGCATTTTCATCTTATCAGCCTTAACTTTCCTGTATTCCGGAATAAGCGAATAGGCCTTTTCATATAACTTTTCATCTGCTAATGCATCTGTCGTTGTCACAAATATCATCATAATCATTCACCATCTATACGCTTATTGTCTGTGCATCTGCCATATAACGCTTTGAGAACACGAATACTATATCACCTGATTTAATCAATGTCTCACCATTTCTTAACACTGCTGCAAGAATCAGTCCCCTTGGAATGTTAAGCTCACACACCTTCTTTTCATTCCAGTTGTGGTCCTTAGTTATAATAAGCGATAAACTTAAGTTCCTTCTCCATAAGGTAATCTGTAGACTTCTTAATAAGGCTGTACTGCTCAACGAAACCTGCAGATAAGATACCTGTTGGAATAGCGACCATTCCGACGCCAAGAAATGTAATGATAATACTGAACATTTTTCCAAGCACTGTCACAGGATAGATATCGCCGTAACCTACTGTAAGAAGTGTCGATACCGACCACCATATTCCTGAAAATGCATTCTTAAACACTTCTGGCTGTGCCTCATGCTCTAAACTGTACATGCACAGTGATGATGCTATGATAAGCATCACAATGATGAATACAGAGGATAATATCTGCCTTTTTCGCCTTATTACCTCTGTTATAACATTTAACGCATCATAATATGAATTGACACGGAATATCCTTAGGATTCTTATAACCCTGAACATACGAAGCAACTGCTCCTGCCGGAAAAATACAGGCAGATAATTGGGCAGGAACGATAAAAAGTCAACAATACCGCTTCCTGAGAAGATGTATTTTATTCTCGCAATACCTGTACATTTATTGGGATACAGATATTCTGCCGTCCATACACGCAGTATGTATTCAATTGTAAAGCCGATAACTGTAATCCACTCTATAACATCTAACACAGGCTGGTACGTAATCGACTGTTCAAATGTATCAAATATCGCAATGAAAAGGTTGATTATAATTGCAGCAGTTATCGCAATATCAAATGTACGGCTTGCAACATCGCCCGCATACCAATCTGGATAATGTCAAATATACGTTTTTTCTTATTATTCACCGTATCCCATCCTCCTACTTAAGCATATACCATGGAAGCAGCAATGCTCTTATATATTTTGCAAATGGCACATATGCTGTTATGTTAATGAATACCGGACATAATATAAGACACGCTATAAGAAGCACCGGTATTATTGAAATCATTGCATTGGCACTCCTAACAGGTATTGCCACAAGCCATGCAAATAAAGTAACTGCTATTACATACACAGCCATATGCAGTATATCTGCTGCCCCCTTAAGCTGTCCTGCCACCGCAAGTGTTAACATTGCTGATACCGCAAAAAGTACACACGATATTAACGCATACAACGGCTTTCCTGAAACACGGTATATACGAGGCAGTGTTATAAATGTTCCTGAATTCTTATCAAGATAATATTCCACGATTCCAAAAAGTCCGCCTATATATACAAGAATTATAAGCAATGCCCTTAACGGAAAATCTCCTGTCTTATCTTCAAGCTGTGTCCCATTATCATGTACACCATCTAACACCTTAAAATCAATTCTGAATGTGTCATCTCCGGATATGTATTCCTCGTACCCTTTTCTTATCTCTTCCTCTGCCTTTTCAGAATGCTTTTTAAATATGTCTACAGAATTAACATAATTAACTGCAACCTCAGGCGAATATGCCTTAAACATAGCAGAAAAGAATATCTCATCAGTCATTGAGCTGACAAAATCTGACCTGCATATAATAAGCTCTATAATGTCTCTGTAGCTGCCACTGTCAAGCTTATCCTTAAGCCCGGTACCAACTACATAGCCACACTCTGTGTATTTATTCATTATATCCTGCTCAAGCTTTTCCTGCGATTCTGCTTCGTAGAATTGAACTGAATAATTGCCATTCACAAGATAATCTCTTGTCATTATGGCAATCTTATCGTCATCTTCAAGCACTATTCCAACCCTTACAGGCTCTGTCTCCTTAAGAGACGCTGTATGCATAATTATTAACGCTGCAACAGGCATTGCAATAAGCACCACGACAATCACAGGATTCTTTAACTGCCTTTTAACAAGCAGATACATCCAGTATAACAATCTCTTCATTATCTGTCTCTCCTTATCTTAACCGCCAATGCCCCTGCTGCCTGAAATATAATTATCCACAAAACATTTGTCATAATGGTACTGATATCCACAGTTCCCTTGATTATCTGACATGCAAGTGTGAATAAGCCGTTAGTCGGAAGATACATGCCAATAACCCTCACACCCGGCGCAAGAAATGCTGATGAAACAATACATCCGGATGCATACATGCACGCCATTCCAAGGATACACACCGTAATAACTGAATACACCGTGTCGTCAACTACTGAGAATATACAGTTTATAAATGAAACTGCCGCATACACAAGCACCACAATCCCCAGTATGGAAGCAATGAATTCTCCAACTGTCGAAACTGCCAGAACTCCTGATATTGCAGGCACCCCCAGCCTCATTACATTAATTATAATAAAAAGCACTTCAAATATCATTATATACACAATGCCAACTCCGGTAGTTCTTGCAATTCCTGTATCAAATGCTGATATTCCCGCACCTTTAAGGCTCTTTGCAAGCGACCTGCTCTCCCCCTTCATATTACCGGCACATGTTATTGTGCTAAGTAAAAGCATCATCACAATTGCTGTGCATACATAGAACTGTACTGTACTCAAGCCTTCTTTAACCGATATATCTCTTGTCTTAAAGTATATGCTTCTGTTAAGTGCATACGAAAGATATATGTCATTAAGCTTATTCTCATGTGTACCCCGCAAGCCCCTGTAATTCTTAAGCACACCATTGAACAAATCGTCAAATGTATATATCCCCGCTTCTGCAGTTGCAAGGTCTGAGCCTCCTGCTCTCACCATCTCACGGAATATCATTGATGTATTATTAACGCCCGCTGACGGACACACAACCTCAACAGGTGTATTCTCGCCCGACATAATATCACTTATCATGTTCTCTGGCACGATAATAGCCATAACATAATAATTATTTCTTAAACCATCTATAGCCTGCTGTCTGTCAGTATATTCAAATGTACAGACATTCTTAATTGTGTCTATCTCACTGACATAATTGAATGCCATCTTAATATATCGAAACTCCTTATTATCATCTGCCGAATCAGAGTTTTCTGTCTCATCATAATCAGGATACACAACAGCAACCTTCATTCTCAGGTCACTGTCCTGTGCCGTTGCAATGCACACGCATGTACTTATTGCAATCACAAGTACTGCCGTCACTATCGTACCCAGAATTATCTTCGGTATAGATAAAAATGCGGATTTAATCTGCAATTTTAATAATTCCAGTTTTCTTCTCATCTAATCCCCCAATTAAATCTATCTGTGAATAATCTCTAAAAGCTCATTGCCGGTAACCGGATGGTCAAGTTCATTAAGCTTACCATTCTTTAAAAGATACATTCTGTCAGCAAGCTTTAATTCACCTTCTTCGTGGCTTGTTATAATGACTGTACCTCCGCTTTTCGTATAAGCAGACAGATAATTCATAATATCCTGTTTACATACAATATCTAACGAAGCTCCCGGCTCATCTAGTATAAGTACATGTGGATTCTTAGCCAGTGCACAGCATATACTTAAACGCTTCTTCATGCCTCCTGACAGCTTATCAACACGTTTGTCAAGATATCCTGATACTCCTAACACTGCAGGAACACCGTTTAATAAGTCTGCTTCCATATTTCTTCCAGTATCACAGTACCAGAATTTAAGATTATCTCTTGCCGACAGCTTCTCCATAAGTGGATTCTCCTGCGGCACAAAACCAATATATTTCTGAAACACCTTAGCATCTGCAAATGCATCTGTGCCATCTATCTTAAGACTTCCTCCATCTGCCTTAAGACTTCCTGCCAGTATCTCCAGAAGAGTAGATTTGCCACAGCCGTTGGCACCGACTATGGCAATATACTCTCCGCTGGCAGCATGAAACGAAGCGCCGTTAAGCACTGTCATTTTCCTGCCATATGATTTTCTAATATTCTCCGCCTCTATAAACATACATATATCTCCACATTAATTCTGGGCTGCTGTATCAAACTGGCTGTAATACAGCTTGTGATAGAATCCGTTCTTAGCCAGTAATTCTTCATGATTACCCTGCTCTATAATATGTCCATCTTTCATAACAAGAATAACATCCGCAGACTGGATAGTTGAAAGTCTGTGGGCTACAATAAAGCTTGTTCTTCCCTCCATCAGCTTTGCAAATGCATTCTGTATCTTTATCTCTGTTCTTGTATCAATAGAAGATGTGGCCTCATCAAGAATAAGCATTGGCGGCTTTGCAAGCATAATTCTTGTTATACATAAAAGCTGCTTCTGTCCCTGTGAAAGGCTTCCGCCATCCTCGCCTATAACTGTGTCGAATCCGTTAGACATTCTCTTGATGAATCCATATGAATGAGCTGCCTTGGCTGCTGCAATAATCTCTTCTTCTGTGGCATCCGGTTTGCCCATAACAATATTTTCTCTTATAGTTCCTGACTTTAGCCATGTCTCCTGAAGAACCATCCAAAGCCCTGTCTTAAAGACTTTCTGGTCATCTCTCTGATATCAGTTCCTGATACATCAATGCTTCCGCTGTTAACATCATAGAATCTCATAAGAAGATTAATAACTGTTGTTTTACCACAGCCTGTAGGTCCTACAATCGCAATTCTCTGTCCCTTCTTGACATGAAGATTGAAGTTCTCAATAAGCTTCTTGTCAGGTACATAGGAAAAGCACACATCATTAAGGTCAACTGTTCCGTCAACCTCATCAATAACCTTTGCGTCTTTAGCATCAGGAATCTCAGGTTCTTCTTCAATAAGTTCAAATATTCTGGCTGCACATGCAAGAGCATTCTGAAGTTCAGTAACAACGCCTGATATCTCATTAAAAGGCTTAGTATACTGGTTGGCATAGCTTAAGAAGCTTGATAACTGGCCAACTGTGATACCTGCACTAACTCCGTTAATGCCATTGATTGCTGAAAATGCACCAACAATCGCAACACTCGCATATACAAGACTGTTTACGAATCTTGTTGAAGGGTTAGTGATAGATGAGAAGAAGATTGCCTTTAAGGAATACTTCTGAAGTCTTTCATTAATCTCATCAAATTTTCTTACCGCCTCATCTTCATAGCCGTAAGCCTTAACAACCTTCTGGCCGCCAATCATTTCATCAATAAGTGCTGTCTGCTCGCCTCTTGTCTCAGACTGGAGTTTGAACATGCTGAAGGTCTTCTTGGCAATAAAGCTTGCAACTAAAAATGAAAGTGGCGTGATAACAACAACAGCAAGTGTAATCTTAGCATTGATTGTAATCATGAATATAAGCGTTCCAAGTATAGTCATGACGCCTGTGAAAAACTGTGTGAATCCCATAAGCAGACCATCTGCAAACTGGTCAACATCAGCTATTACACGGCTCACAATCTCACCGTATGAATGTCCGTCAATGTACTTGAGTGGAAGCACCTGAATTTTTTCTATAGCCTCATTTCTTATATCTCTTGTTACTTCATATGTGATTCTGTTGTTACATATGTTCATAAGCCACTGTGAAAGTGCTGTAATTCCAACAAATATACCGATTCTTATAAGTATATTCACAATCTTTGCAAAATCCACATTATTCACACCGATAATGCAGTCAATTCCACGACCTACAAGAATTGGTACATAAAGTGTAGTTGCAACAGTTACTGCTGCCATAATAAGCGATAATATTATAAAAAAGCTGTGCTTCTTAATTCTTTTAAGGAGTTTTACAAATGTTGATTTATTCTTCTTCATTATGCTACACCCCCTTCTGAATCTGCTTTCCTAAACTGTGATTCATATATCTCTTTATAAACCTCACAATTTGCAAGAAGCTCGTCATGTGTTCCCATTCCTGCAACCTGTCCGTCATCTAATACGATAATGAGATCAGCATACATAAGTGATGCCGCTCTCTGTGAAACTATGAACACAGTAGGAGAATTGTTCATTCCCCTTATAGCTTTTCGAAGTGCTGCATCAGTTGCAAAATCAAGAGCTGATGCACTGTCATCAAGAATAAGCACATCCGGCTTTCTTACGATTGCTCTTGCAATAGTAAGTCTCTGTCTCTGGCCACCTGAAAGGTTCTTACCTCCCTGCTCTATAACATAATCCAGACGTCCCTGCTTAGAATCTACGAATTCCTTAGACTGTGAAATCTCAAGTGCTTCATCTATCTGCTCATCAGTAGCACCCTTCTTTCCCATCCACATATTCTCTCTTATAGTACCTTTAAAAAGTACTGCTTTCTGCATAACGATACCGACCTTATTTCTTAAAGCCTCAATATCATAATCTTTAACATTTACACCATCAACAAGTACTTCACCCTGTGTAGCGTCATACAGTCTCGGGATAAGATTAACAAGACTGGATTTACCTGAACCTGTGCCACCTATAACACCGATTGTCTGGCCTTTCATAGCCTTGAAATTAATTCCTTCAACTGAAGGTGCGCCTGAACCGCTGTATGTAAGTGAAACATTTTTAAATTCAACGCTTGGCTGCTCTTCCTTAGCTGCAGCTTCCTTAACGCTTCCATCTGCCATTACTGATTTCACCTCGAATACAGACTCAATTCTTCCTGCGCATGCAAGTGCCTTAGTAATTGTGATGATAAGGTTGGCAAGCTTGATAAGCTCAACTAATATCTGTGACATGTAGTTGTAAAGGGCAACAACCTGTCCCTGTGTAAGCGCACCGGCGTTAACTCTTACTCCACCAATCCATATAAGTGCAATTATTGATACATTTACAACAACATAAGTAAGCGGATTCATAAGTCCTGATATCTTACCAACAAATTTCTGTAATCTGTTAAGGCTTTCGTTATCGTTTTTGAAACGCTTAATCTCATCCTGTTCTTTATTGAATGCTCTGATAACTCTCACACCGGTAAGGTTCTCTCTTGTTATTCCAAGAATCTTATCAAGCCCTGACTGTACATTTTTGTACATAGGTCTTGTTGCAAGCATGATACCGAATACGATAAGTGCAAGTACCGGGATTGCCGCAACAAATACAAGTGCTGCCTTCACATCAATAGTAAATGCCATAATCATCGCACCAAATACAATAAATGGTGAACGAAGGAACAGTCGCAGTACCATGTTGATACCATTCTGCACCTGATTAATATCACTTGTCATTCTTGTTACAAGTGTCGATGTACCAAGTGTATCCATCTCTGTGAATGAGAATGTCTGGATATGTGCAAATAAACTGTGTCTCATTCCGGTTGCCGCACCAACTGCAGCCTTAGCACTGAAATACTGTGCTGTGATGGCACATACAAGTCCTATGATTGCAAGAAGTATAAGCATAAAACACATCTGCATAATGTATCCCTTGTCTGCATTAACAATACCCTTATCGATAACTGATGATACTACCAGCGGCACAAACAGCTCAAATATCGCCTCAAGCATCTTAAAAAGCGGTGCCAGAACACATTCCTTTTTGTAATCCTTAAGGAATCTCATAATCATTTTCATAAGAAAACTTCCTCCATTAATTCAGTGACACTAAAGCGTCCATAAGAAACTTATATGAATAACATCTCTTCATGCCAAAGTACTCTCTATAAACTTCATAATTGTAATATGAATGTTCAAACTGTCTTGAATACAAATGTGCTATATCAACGCGCATTGTAAAATCTGGCATACAGCCGGACGCCTGATTAGCTGCTGCCATAATGTCCACTGCAAGTATGCCTATAACCGCATTCTTTGCTTTAAGCAGGATATCATAATCATTCACTGCGTCAAGCATGTATCTATACACATAGTACATTGCAAGCTGCTCATATTCATGTGCAAATACTTCACTTCCCGCATGGTAAGTTTTCATTACCGCTGCAAGCCCAGAATCATCCGCCAGCCCGTCAAGGAACTGTCTTACTCTTGCCACATGAATATTCCAGTCAGGATTGATTACCTCCATTCCTTTAAAGTCATCAAAGAAATGCCTCAATCCCTTTATCAGCCTTTTGCCATGCAGCTTAGCATCCCGGCTTTTTAGTCTGTCAAGCAGCTCCTCTCTGTAATCAGCTCCACAGAACCGCTTTGCAACACCAGCTATAAGCTCGTCCCTTTCAGCATCAAGATGCTTCTGGATACGCTTTGCATAATCAAGGTAGAGCATCAGTCTCTCAAATATACTTATATCCCTGTCTGATATTATTCCAAAAGCCACTATTCTTGCCTGCCGAAGCTGCATATATGTATATGCGTCTATATCATTAGGCTCAGGCGTAAGGCTGTTATCCTCAGCCGTATCAAATGTAAGTTCATCTTTATAAGAAAACATCAGCTCACCAGCCGTCTTACACGAGGGTGCTATGCCAATCTCTCTTATATTGCCATAATCGTTAATAAATCTTGGAAACTCTGCACATGTTTCACACAGCTTATCCTCTCCAAGTTCTATATATAAATCGCACAGATTATCATCATTAAGAAAAGGACATCGTCCTCCTTCTTTCAATGTAAATGTACATTCTCCGTCCTGTGATGGTACCATTACACTCTTCAGGCGCTTTCCAAAAGCACCTTTAACTGTTTTATAATATTTGTAAGAATCCTTATCAACATCGACATCCCAGCCGGCACAGCATGTATCTGTACAGGCTCCTGCAATGCATCTGAAATCCTTATAATAATGTGGTGTCATTACCTTCATTTTATTATCTCCCGCAAATAAACCGGTATATTAAATGCATCTGTTAACTGCGCAAAAATTGTCTGCCACACCTTATTAGTGCAGCAGACACATTTACATGTACATATTATTATAATTACCGTTCTTTTTCTTGTCCACAATATACTTATACACTGTGACACACGCAAGAATAATCATAAGCCCCTCTGCTGCCATGTATGTATAGAACAGATATGGCTGTCTTAACGCTGACACAAGAAGCGGTGAGCTGATTGCAAAGTCATACATCCCAGCATCGCCTATATACTTAGACATAACAACCGTACTCATGATTGTTATATTAGGAAAAGACATATTACCAAGCACAAGTGCCACAATCAACACCGTATTGCGTATCAGAAAAAATGTCCTGCTCACCTTAGCTTTACTAAGACAGCTCATAACAATGCCTCCAATTATACATACAAGAAATAAAAGAAACATCATATACATCTCAGAAGCTGCAAATGCAGACACTTCTGTTGTCGCAGTCTCATATCCTGTAAGCAGTACAAAGAACCCAAATATAGAGCGGCCACCCACAACGCATGCCGCTAGAACAAATAATAATAGTAAAAATTCCTTCTGTTTAACTTCCTGTTATCCATAATTCCTCCATTTGTATTATTATCGCAATTATGGAGACAGATTTCAATAAATATTTGCGCAAACTTCATATTTTATTGTCACCCGCCACCACTCACCCTCAGGCACGCACTGGTCCACAGGGTTGGAACGATTCGTTAAATTGCGTTAATTTATCAGGTGGTGCTTTTGGCAATGTTTGTGTCCATTCGCAGATGAACATTTCTGGCATTATGTCCGCCTGTGGCATACGCCCTCAAGGATTGCTGACTTAGTGGAGTAAATGCCGCTATCTACAAAGCTTATTACGGTGTGCTAAATCAAACGTGCTCCGCTTGAACGTGCTTTAGCACACCGCCCTTATGTATATAGCGGCATTAACTCCCACAGTTCGCAATATATCGGGCGTAGGTCACAGGCGGACATAATGACGGAAGTGTACAGATGTCGAATGAACACAAACAATAGAAAAGCCAAAAGCACCACCTGCTAAATTAGCAATTTTAACGTGTTCCAGACCCCTGTGGACCAGTGCATGCCTGAGGGGGTGGAGGCGGGTGGCTTATTAATATAAAGTTTGTGTCTATATAAACTTACTCCGCCACTTTATTGCCTCGTCACGATACGCAATTGCTGTCTCCATAAGTTCATTATACTGCGCCTTAGCACTTTCTATTGTTGCCTCAAGCTGGCTTATTGTCTGTATTGCCTGTCTGTTTTCCTGCATATATGTATTAAGCTGGTTTTCGTACTCTGATATTTTCTGTTCATTCTGCATCAGCATGTCTGTATCCTGACATTTAATGAATTTTCCATCTGATGTTATTTCGTAGAAACTGTCTACATACAAAAATGCTTTTCCCTGCATTCCAAACACTTCATACATATCAACATTTTCACAATCAACAGGAATATTAAGACTGTCACCTTCTTCCAGTGGGTAGACAGCTCGCAGCGACAGTCTGTCCGTAAACGGGTTTGTCACCATATAAAACAGCATTAACCTGTCTTTATTTACTACAAGCTGTGGACAGTGCATATCTGGGTTCTCACTGCTTTTCACACGAAAAAGTGCTTCGTTGTTCATCACATTTTTAACAAGAATATCTCCGTTCTGGTTCTGATATGCATAATATATTGTGTCTCCAAGCACTACATCTGAAAGTCCGTCCAGAAAGTCTGACACAAGCATTATCGGGCGTTCTATACCGTCTATGTACGCCGTTCTCAAAAATATATATCGTGATATGCTATAGATTATAAGCCGTCTGTCGCTGCCTGCTGTGTATACATTTGCCATAAAAGGACACTCCCGTTTTTATACTATTATATGGTCACGCGAATGTAGATAGAACATATAATGTAGTAAAGAAACGAAGAAGGAAAAGATAATGGCTAAATGTAAATGCAGCAAATGTGGTTCTACCCGCATTGTAAGCAATATTGTGCAGAACATGCCTAATGGCTGCTTTGATGTGTGCACGACCCCGATATGCGGTTCCCCCGATGAACTCAGTATTCTTGCCCCTCTTATCTATGATGAGATAGGTATTAATCTGTGTACCACATTCGCTGTCGGCACAGATATTTCAACGACTTATCCAACAGCTACCAACGCATCAGTCAGTGTTATAGATATAGCCTACACTTATGGTGATGAAAATGTTGAAATCACCCAGATAGCCGGAAGACCTAACTGCTACTCTGTGAAACTTGCCAACCTTACTGTAACATTTGCAGTAACGCTTTATGATGAGTCATGCAGAGCATTAGCAACTCTTACCCCAACGGCAGTCTACCTTCCTAACTCAACTACTGCTGCAACTTATGATGAAGATACCAATCCGACATCTGTCACCCTTGAAATATTCGCTCCTTACGGAGTTTCCTACAACTCGAATAACGCAACTCCACCTGTTTATACGCCTGCACTTAACAGTATAGGTTTCTTGTCATCTGCCAATGTTGTAACCCAGGGACTCAACCTTTATGCAATACCTAAGCTTTTAGGTCTTGATACTACAGATGACGAGGTTACTGTAGGTCTCACTCTCATCTTACAGAGCCTTTACTTCTGTGGATACCGCGTAACAAGTGCCGGCAGAATCTCAACGCCTAAGGGAAGCATTGTTTCCGGTGAAGAATCTGACTGCATCAAGTTTGTTTGCGGAAACCTCTTAGACAGAGCCATCAAGCCTCTCGATTTAAGTCCACCTTCATGCGAAGGTAACTTAAAGAAAGACTGCAAGAAGCCTTGCATGAATGACTGCATCGACACTCTTAATACTAACAGTACAGCCTGCCAGAGCGCATGTAATAATGGCAATAACAGCCAGACTACCTCTGGTGCATGCACCGGACCTTGCAATGGCATATGCAGCAAGACTAACTAATAACCTCAATCTGTGGGAACAGACGCCTGCCTGGCGGCTGTTTCCATGTACATATTTTCTTCTTTTGGACTTCTGCGCGCCTTTCCTCCGCTTCAACGTCCAATCCACCGCTCTTTCTTGCTCCTTTTGGACTTCCTCCGTGTATTCCTCTGCTTCAACGTCCAATCCGCCGCGCCGCTTCTTCCCTTTTGGACTTCCTCCGTGTATTCCTCTGCTTCAACGTCCAATCCGCCGCTCTTTTCTTCCCTTTTGGACTTCCTCCGTGTATTCCTCTGCTTCAACGTCCAATCCCAATCTATACACTCACATTTTCTTCCATCGCAAATATTTTAATTGCTAATTTCCCTACTATGTGTGTATAATTAATGAAATATATTATATTGAACTGTTGTATACACAGTCGCAAAGTGAATATATTTAGCTGTGGATGCTCTTTGGAGCAGCCGGCACTTGGTAAACCGCAAGCGTCTTTTGAAGAAAGCCTAATTGCGATGAACTTAGTGTCCGTTACTAGCGACAAGAAGCGAAAGCGTGCTCCACAGCTAAATATATTCGCTTTGCAGCGTCCGTATACACCACAGTTCGCATGGAAAGGAGTTACTAATGAATTTTAAAAAGTACAGGTCGAGATTCCTTTTGGTTTTTGCGGCCCTCACTCTCTTGTTCTCTTCTGTTCTTCTTACTTCATGTCAGGGCAAGAAGATTAAGAACACTGTATTTTCTGTAGATGATCTTGCAGGCAAGACTATTGGTGTTCAGTTAGGAACAACTGGTGATACTCTCGTAAGTGATTACGAAACTGACGGTTCTGGCACAACAGTATCAAGATACAACAAAGGTTCTGATGCTATACAGGCTTTAAAGCAGGGTAAAGCTGATGCTGTTGTTATTGATGAACAGCCTGCTTTAGCATTTGTTAAAGCTAATCCAGACCTTACAATTCTTGAAGAAGAATTTGCAAATGAGGATTATGCCATCTGTGTTGCTAAGGGCAATTCCCTTACTGCAAAGCTCAATGAGGCTATTGAAGTACTTATGGCAGATGGAACTATCCAGAAGCTTATTGACGATTATGTTGGCGATAATGCCACATTTTCAGGTTACAAATCACCAGACGGTATAAGCCGTACTAATGGAACTCTTGTTATGGCTACAAATGCTTACTTCAAGCCATACGAGTACTATGAAGGGGGTTCTATTATTGGTATTGACGCTGATATTGCACAGGCTATTGCTGATTACCTCGGAATGAATTTAAAGATTGAGGATATGGAATTTGATTCAATTATCACTGCCGTATCTTCTGGTAAAGCTGATTTCGGTATGGCTGGTATGACAGTTACAGATGAGCGTAAGAAAAATATTGATTTCACAACTACTTATACAACTTCTAAGCAGGTTATTATTGTCCGTGACGACAATGCGTCTGCATCAGGCATGAGCTTTGCCGAGAAGTTCAAGACGGACTTCATCAAAGAAGCAAGATACACATATCTTCTTAAAGGTCTGTTAAATACAGTAATTATTGCATTCTTTGCAGCACTTATGGGTGTTGTTATTGGTTTCCTTATTGCAGTTGTCCGTTCTAACCATGATAAGACAGGACACATGAAGATTCTTAACTTCATTTGCAACATTTATCTTACTGTAATCAGAGGAACACCAACTATGGTACAGCTGCTTATTATCTACTATGTAATATTCAGTTCTGTACATATTGACAAGCTTATTGTTGCGATACTTGCATTTGGTATCAACTCAGGTGCTTATGTTGCCGAAATATTCCGTTCAGGTATTATGTCTATTGATAACGGACAGTTTGAAGCAGCACGAAGCCTTGGTCTTTCTTATAAAACAACTATGATAAGCGTTATTCTTCCACAGGCATTCAAGAATGTTCTCCCAGCACTTGCTAATGAGTTCATTGTTCTGTTAAAGGAAACATCTATCAGCGGTTATATCGGTCTTAACGACCTTACAAGAGGCGGCGATATTATCAGAAGCATAACTTATGATCCAATGCTTCCACTTATTGGTGTTGCCATCATCTACCTTGTAATGGTTATGGGACTTTCACAGCTTGTTAAGAAACTTGAGAGGAGGTTAAGAAACAATGAGCGATAATACTAACGAAATCATACTTGAAGTTAAGGATTTGAAGAAATCTTTTGGCGACCATGTTGTATTAGAATCAATCAATACAACAGTCCGCAAAGGAGAGGTTATTGCAATTATCGGACCATCTGGCTGCGGTAAATCAACATTTTTGCGTTCACTTAACCTTCTTGAAACTCCTACAGAAGGTCATGTATTATTCCATGAGCAGGATCTTACAGATAAGAGCGTAAATGTGGATCAATTAAGAGAAAAGATTGGAATGGTGTTCCAGCATTTTAACCTTTTTCCTAATATGACTATAAGAAGAAACATAACTCTTGCTCCTACTAAGCTGGGACTTATGAGTAAGGAAGAAGCTGATAAGAAAGCTGATGAGCTTCTTGCAAGAGTGGGACTTTCTGACAAAGCCGATGCTTATCCTAACCAGTTGAGTGGTGGTCAGAAGCAGAGAGTTGCTATAGCAAGAGCACTCGCAATGAATCCTGAGATAATGCTTTTCGACGAGCCAACATCCGCACTTGATCCTGAAATGGTTGGTGAGGTTCTCGCAATCATGAAGGAACTTGCCGCATCAGGAATGACAATGATTGTCGTAACTCATGAGATGGGATTTGCAAAAGAAGTTGCCAACAGATGCATGTTCTTCTATGATGGAGTCATCAATGAAGAGGGGGCTCCGGAAGAATTCTTTGGCAATCCTCAGAGTGAGAGATTGAAGGATTTCTTGTCGAAGGTGCTTTAATTAGTTAAGGTGGGCATTGAGATAGGAGATGTTATACAAGACCTCATGGATGCCTGCACCTATGTAAGTAAATGCCGTCATATACAATGTCTTTAGCTGTGTAAAATCAACGCGCTTCGCTTGAACGAGATTTTTACACAGCACTTTTGTATATAACGGCATTAACTTACACACGGTTCGGCATAAATCGGTCTTGCATAACATCTCCCAATCTCAAAGCCACCACCCCGCTACTAAGCAACCAAGCCTTCCACGGCTGGTGCAAACGTATCTTATCAACAGAGGACATCACGCACTTCACCAGCCACCACCCCACCCAGAATGCAATGCCGCAGGCGAGCATTCGTCCGTAGGCTGACTACTTGAAGAAGAAAAAGTCAGCCGTACAGTATGCTGTGGGATAGGTGTGTGGTGTCCTTAGGTGTATGCCCGAATATTCTTATGTCGTGTGAAAGTTAATGCCGCAATCTGCTAAAGGTTGGGACTTGTAATCTCGTTCAAGCGAAGCGCGTTTGATTACAAGTCCCATTATAAACTTAGCAGATTGCGGCATTTAGTTTCACTAGACATAAGAATCCTGAGGGCAGATGCCTAAGGACACCACACACCTATCCCACAGTACACTGTACGGCGTCCGGACTATCAAGCCTCCTTCGAGTAGTCAACCTTCAGAAGACACAGTCCCTTCGCCGGCGCAGTTGCACCTGCAAGGCTTCTGTTTCTCCCCTCCAAAAGTTCATACATACTCTCCGGTGTTCTCTTTCCCTGTCCAACTTCAAGAAGTGTACCACTTAATATTCTTACCATGTACTGCAGGAATCCGCTTCCATGATATGTAAGATTAAGGAATGAACCCTTTAAAGAAACATCTATCGAATAAATCTCACGGACTGTCGATTTCTTCATCTTGGGATTACCACAAAATGATGCATAATCATGTTCTCCAGTAAGTATGTCTGCTGCCTTCTTCATGGCTTCAACGTCCAGCTTACCATCAATTATATTGACATATTTTCTGTTAAATACAGGCTTCTTATCCCCAACATAACATGTATAGCAGTAAGTTTTCCCCTGCGCATTGTAACGGCTGTGGAATCTGTCAGATGCAATACGGACCTCCTGCACACAGATATCTTCCGGAAGATATCTGTTCATATAATCGCATATATCATCTTCCTTCATCTTAGTTTCCATATGCGCATTGGCTACCATTCCCTTTGCATGCACTCCGGCATCTGTTCTTCCTGCACCTATAACCTCAACCTCAGTTCCTGTCATGGCAGAAAGCACTGATTCTAACTTGCCCTGAATTGTCATATCTGTAGTTGGCTGATGTTCCCAGCCATAATACCTTGTACCATCATAAGTAATTATCATCTTATAATTCTTCATTCATATCTCCCATTCATTCTTCTGTCCATAAGCACATTTTCTCATCTTGCCAGATTCTGCTTCATACCATCGAGAAAATCATATATTTCATCCATAAACACCTTGCCATAGCGCTCATATTTATTCTCACCGACACCGCTTACTGACAGCATTTCTTCCTGATTAAACGGAACTTTAAGACACATATCTATAAGCGTCCTGTCTGAAAATATTACATATGGCGGAACGCCTACTGAAACAGCTATCTGTTTTCTTAACTCACGCAGTCTGTTAAACAACATAACACCTCTGTCATTAAGTGCATCCTCCGGCTTCTTTGACTTAGATGTTGCATATGCTGATTTTGCAGCAGCAGCAGAACGCTTCATTCTGTCTGCCACCATTGCAGCATTCCTTGATACAGGTGCACTGAAACGGTTTCCCGGATACATATAAGCCTCATCTGCTTCCTGCTCTGCCTCATCAACGACACAATTAGAGCAGTTATGGCAGTTATATCTTCCACCCTCTGGATTGTCTGGTCTTTCTCCAAAATATTTAAGTATATACTCTCTTAAACAACCTGTTGTCTTGCAGTAATCGACCATTGCATTAAGCCTTCTTTTATCAAGAATCATAAGCCGTGCCTGTTCTTCTGCATCAATATCAGGATTAGGCTCTCTGTGTTCTATGAAAAACTTATTTATCATGATATCCTGCGGAGAATACAGCAATACGCATTCTGAATCCTCTCCATCTCTTCCGGCACGTCCAGCCTCCTGATAATAATTCTCTATACACTGCGGCATATTATAATGAATTACAAATCTTACATTTGACTTGTCAATTCCCATTCCAAATGCATTAGTTGCAACAACAACCGGCTTGATATCATATATAAATGAATCCTGATTTTCTTTTCTCTCTTCTGCTGAGAGACCTGCATGATACTTAGTCACAGAAAGTCCGTTGGCATTAAGCATGTCATAGACTTTTTCAACATTTTTTCTTGTAGCACAGTATATAATTCCACTATCCTGTCTGTGGCTTACAAGGTAATCAAGTATATATGAATCCTTGTCCTTAATATGCTTGACCTTGAATGTCAGATTGCTTCTGTCAAAACCTGTAGTGAGTATTACCGGTCTTTCAAGGGAAAGAATCTGCAATATATCATCTCTTACTTTGCTTGTCGCTGTAGCTGTAAATGCGCTTATTATAGGACGCCTTGCCAGCTTCTTAACAAATGACAATATATTCAGATAACTTGGTCTGAAATCCTGCCCCCACTGTGATATACAGTGAGCTTCATCTACAGTAATCATAGATATCTCTACATGCGTGGCAAAATCAAGAAATCCCCAGGTTTCCAGCCTTTCAGGTGCAACATATATAATTTTATACCGTCCCTGCTTTGCATATGCGAGTGCCTTAGTTATCTGATTATCTGTAAGAGAACTGTTAATATAAGCTGCATGTACACCTGCCTGATTAAGTGCTCCAACCTGATCCTTCATTAGCGATATAAGTGGAGATACAACAAGAGTAATGCCGGACATTAACAATGCCGGCACCTGATAACATAATGATTTTCCCGCACCTGTAGGCATAATTCCTAACACATCCTGCCCAGCAAGAATAGCATCAACTAACTTTTCCTGACCTGGACGAAATGAATCATACCCAAAATAATGCTTTAATATTCCGTATTTATCCATATATCACTCTCTTTTCAATCTTCTCTTACTCTCATACATTTTCTTATCAGCTCTGCTTCTCGTATCTTCAAAGTTCTTATCTGTCTTTATATCATATTCGGCATAACCACATGCAATCTGTACATTAAGTCCTTTAATTCCAAGTTCCTTTTCAGCATACTTTTCAAGTTCCCTTAGCTGCTTCACATGTCTTGCATTATCAAATTTTTTGGACTTCTGATTAATTACAGTACAGAATTCATCCCCGCCTATACGATAACATTTGCCATGACTGCCAAATATCTCTTTAATAATTCTGGCTGATGCCTGAATATAGGCATCTCCTGCTGCATGCCCCAGATTATCATTACACCACTTGAGATTATTAAGGTCAAATGTTGCTATAGAATATCCTTCATAATCAGAAGTTTCATGTTCCCACTCCTGAAATGCAGAGCGATTATAAACCCCTGTCATAGTATCAGTTACAGCCATCTCTTTGTAGAAATCTGCCTTCTGTCCTTCTTTAATCTTCTCAAATGCTTCTGATATGCTCTCATAACCAAGCACAATAATAAATACAAGAATACCCAGTTTTCCTATAAGATCTGTCTGCTGCATTCCCTTATAATATGCAATAAGATCAACAATCATAGAAATCCCAAGTGCAGCCGCACCTATAATATTAGCTTTTACTTTTCTGTCAAAGCCTTTAACCCATACTCTTTTAATAAGAATTGCACAGAAATATACAAGTGACATAACAAGCATCATATGTATAATGTACACGCTGTTCTTAAACTCACACACACCTGTCATATGACATACAAGCAGTATTACAGCTGTTGCAGCATATATGGCACACAAGATATTATTCGCAGCACTTTTCCTATCTGGAAAAATTCTTCTCTGCCTGTATAAAGGAATAGGTATCATCATAAGCAGTACATATCCTATCAGTGAACCTATCTTCCTGTCCTGCACAAGAATCGTTGCAAGATCTGTCTCATTAAGTGCCCATGCACCTATAATCATTGCAAATAATCCAAAATAAAAAAGTGCTTCTGTCTGTGCAATCTTCTTTCTACAGAAAATCCATAATATAATCATAGCAAATCCAACTATTATTATAAACGAACTAAGTACTGCTGATGGTAAAGATTTCGCAATAAGCTCTTTTACAAGTTTTGTCTCGTCGCCATATTCAAATGTTGTTCCTCTTATCTTATGACCAGCATATACATTAGTAAGCCTTACAGTTATATCTGTTGTATATGGCGGAAGGTTCACAATCGTATAATTAGTTCCAGTGGTTGTTCCATATATAGAACTATGCGCTTTATATAATATATAAGTTTATCACCTGCATATACTTCAACATTCTGATGTCTGCTGACAAATGCAAGTGCATTATTATTTCCTGCACCTGCTCTAATCTTCACATAATATTCAATTGTGTCATCTCCAATATATCTTGTATCCTCTGGTTTAACTACGACACTCGTTCTTTTATCTGCCGGTGTCACTTCATCTACAGTGCTGAATATAAATCCTGAAGCCATAAAAGCAGAAACCTAATAAAATATACAGTAAAAATCCTGTTAATTAATTTAATTTTTCATAAAAGCCTTTCAGCCGTACTATAGTGTTATCCGTAATGAATCTAACCCTATAATACAGTAGATTGGCTTCATTTTCAAATGATTTTTGTTGTTCTTTATTTTGTACACTATTCGCAAAGTTTTAAACTGAATAGCACTACAAGTTACTATTATATACTTTTAGCAAGTTCAGTTGGATTCTCTGAATACTTCAAAGCTACATCCCTTGAAATAACCCTTGTCTTAACAAGATTAGCAAGCGAATAATTCAATGTATGCATACCTGATGAAAGATTTGACTGTAAAACGGTCTGAATCTGATTAGTTTTCTTTTCCTTAATAAGGTTGGCTACAGCCGTATTATTAAGCATAACCTCTGTTGCCGCAATTCGGCCTTCCTGCTCTGCACGAGGTACAAGTGTCTGTGTAATAACTCCAGTTAATACAGATGCAATCTGTATTATAAGTGCAGACTGCGCCTCAATAGGGCATGCACTGATTATACGCTCAACTGTCTGTGTAGCGCTTCTTGTATGGAAGTGTTGATAATACAAGATGTCCTGTCTCAGCAGCAGTAATAGCCGCATTGATTGTCTCATAATCTCTCATTTCACCTACAAGGATTACATCAGGATCTTCTCGAAGTGCTGAACGAAGTGCTGTCGCAAAATC
>SCPP01000066.1_pt1 | contig 48116 bp, 48 predicted proteins | sample 6106811 | NCBI WGS metagenome assembly SCPP01 (sample SAMN10720449, study PRJNA508395) | human gut metagenome | isolation source: Participant 2 stool, 15 month | host: Homo sapiens | collected 2018
AATATCCCATTTTCCTGTTCATCTTGTACCGCGCAGTAAATTTGTTTAACTGTCACATACCTTCTCTATATGAAATGTATCAGCATACTCCACCGCCTTATTTCCCATCCATTCCCAATCCGTCCGATCAGCCATATACGACATACAACCGACCAGCTGAGCTGTTTCAAAAGAACGGCCATATCTTTGTCTTTCAACAACTCGCGCGTTATCGGTAAATCAGATGCAATAACAGGTAACCCGTGCGCCATAGCCTCTATCATCACCAGGCCGAATCCTCCCAACGGAACTCAGCACATACATACTGGAATGTGCATAATACTCCTGCACCTCTTTCGTGAAAGGATGCAGCGCGATGCTCTTTTCAATTCATATTCATTGATCAATGAACGGTAAAGCGCTTCCTCAGGACCCTCCCCCACAATTTCCAGTGTCCAGTCCGGATGAGTTTTCACAAAAACAGAAAAAGCTTTTATTAAAATATCAAATCCTTTATGTCCGAATGAAAAACGACCGACCGCCAAAATCCTTCTATATTCCTTCTTTCCCCGACCTTTAGGCAGTACAGTCAGAGGATTGTATATCACCTAGCAGCACAGGTTCATTTTCCGAAAGAAACAACCGGCATCTGCATGACTTAAAACCACCCTCTCGTCAATTTCCCCATCTGGACTTGAAAAAGCAATCAATCCAGGCAAATGGGGAGTTTCTTTCTCAAAGAATGCTTCATAAAATTATGCAGCCACCCAACAGTCTTTGTCCGGATCCGGCTCTTTACTGCAGAGAGGTGCAGAGCCATAAAAGCATGTACCCCGATGACTACATCACATTGCCGGGCATTTATTTTCCTTGCCAATGTCCGTTTATAAGAAGAAGAAAAAACTGGCAGCATACCATTCTGAAGTCAGCCGGGTATGAGGCAACCCATGTTTATATAAAAAACTATAGCCTTTACATAACAAACGCTCGATGAAAGAGGAGGCGGAATAAGAGAATCAAACCGCACGGTACTTTCGGCATATCCGTACATCGACAAGTCCGTACAAGTATCCGTGGTCAGTATCGTGACTTCATGTTTTCCGGACAAAGCCTTGGCTATTTCAGCCAACACACGCTGTACTCCGCCGAAACTGAAGACAGTATCACAATAAAATAATATTCTCATGGAATTTAGATTACACTCTTTCTTCGCAAAGATACAATAAAGAAATGAAAATAAATGCGGAATGAAGAAAGAATATCATATAATACAAAGCAGGTATCTGCGGCACGTACATACGTATAGAGCGGCACGTACATATGTGAAATCCTGCTCCCCCAAAAACAACAGGTCAAATAAAAAAAAGACCTTGTTCTTTTTTAAAAAGATGGCGAGCTTTTTTAAAAACCTCCTGATCTTTTTACTGCCACCGGAAATTTGCCATATTCCATAGAGGTCCCCCCCCTTCAGACACACTTTTTGCAAAGAAAAAGCCTGAGAACATCCTACTTCATATTAAATCGGAACAACTTATAAAAAAGGATATATTACTGATAACAAATAGATTATATGAAATTCTGCTCCAAAAAACAGTGAGGGCATGAGAGCATAAGTGAGAGTTACATTTTTTACCATCACTATACAAATAGTTCATAAACAACCAGTTGTGCACACAATGAGGGCATGAGGGCATTATCACCCCGAATTTCCAGTGAAAGATTCTCATACTCATCGAGATATTATCAAGATAATGCATGATGCTGAATATAAATCAATATCTTTGCAAAAAGAAGAAGAATGACAAAGAACACAAGTTACCATTACAGCATCATTATTCCGCACAAGAATACCCCCCGTCTTCTGGAACGCTGTCTGTGCTCAATTCCCACTTGGGATGAAATTCAAATCATTATCATTGATGACAACAGCAATTCCGAATCTGTCGATTTTTCTCATTTTCCGGGAAACGGCAGAAAAAATACGGAAATCCTGTTCACTAAAGAGGGAAAAGGGGCAGGATACGCACGGAACATAGGACTCTCCCACGCCCGTGGCAAATGGATTATCTTTGCAGATGCAGACGATTTCTTTACAGCCGATTGTTTTACTATCTTAAACGAATACATGGACAGCCCCCATGAAGTCATCTATTTCAATGTACGTTTTGTCATGTCCGACAATCCGTCCCAAGAAAGCCGACGCGGAACTTACTATACCAACTTCTTCAATGATGTAAACCCGGAAAACAAACTGCGATACCAATCTCAAGTTCCTTGGGGCAAAATGATAAGGCGCAGCTTCCTGTCAACATTCCACATTCAATTCGATGAAACAAGAATAGCCAACGATGTGTATTTTTCATGCCTTGTCGGTATATATGCCCCCAAAGCAACCACAGACAGAAGAATCATTTATTATTGTACCGAATCCGGCCAGTCCCTTGCTATGTCCAAACAAGACCGCGAGAGTTTAATCATACGGTTTAACGCAAGCATGAAATGCAACAGACTGTTGCGACAAGAAAAAATCCACTATTACCTGTCACCACTTCCGTGGTGTATCCCTTCGGCAAAACAAAGAATGGCTCCCCGCCAAATACTTTTTGAATACCTGTTTTCTTCCGCCTGCAAGCATTCAAAGAATTATATTATGCTTTTTCCGCTATCCTGTCACATATGAATGAGCCGGCCACAAAAGAAACCGACAACCAATGTAACAAGAAGACTACCAACCTAAGGGAATAATATTCATTACACAAGAAGATTCAACGGTACAACCTTCCCCATATCTTATAATACAATTTGATCAGATTAGCGTATTTATACAATATGTGATGTCTGTAAATCCCCCAATTCAAAAGCAGAGAAAAAGGATAGAACAAATTCAATTCGTACAAAACCTCCATAGGCCGGAACTCTCTGCAATGCTTCCTTATCAGATTTCTTTTAAACTTATCTATCGCATCATTACTTTCCCTTGTAACCCCTATTACAGCAGCATTATACACCACCGGCATCAACTTGTTCAAAATGAAACAGATATTTTCAGCATACAATTCCTGTTCCATGTGCTCATTAAAAACAGTCAAGATAAAAATAAAATCCTTTGCCGGCTTGTCAAAGTCCGTTTTCGCCTTATTCATGGTTGAGAAAGGATTTGAACGCCTGTAGAAATAAGTAAAAGAATTGACGGAAGCAAACGTTTCCACCTTTTTATACAGAAAATAGCACCACAAAAAGTCCTCAAACAAAATGCCCGTCCTGAAATAAATGGCATTCTCTGTCAGCACCTCCTTTCTGATCAATCTGTTGACCGGAGTGGATGTTATTTTCGAATCCAGAAACAGCTTGTTGATACGTATCCGTCCTTCCGTATATCTTTGCAAATCACTGTTTTTGTTTTCCATCCCTTCTGAATAAGAATCCCCCTGCACCAAGTCAATCCCCGGATATCTTTTCGTTTCCTCCCATAATTTCTCCAGACAATTCTCATAAAGCATATCATCCGAATCTATAAAAAGATAACCACCCGGATAGTTCTATTCCCTTGTTCCTTGCCGCAGAGACTCCTTCATTCCTCTCATTTCTCACGATCCTAAAACTGATGTTCCCTTTATATCCGGCCAGCTTTTCCTCTATCAGGCGCATACTGTTATCCGGAGAGCAATCATCAATGATGATACACTCAAAACAATCAAAAGTTTGGTTGATTATGGAATCAAGACATTCTGATACGTATTTTTCCACCTTGTAAACCGGCATCACCACCGTTATCTCTTTCATCATTATCTGCTAATCATTATAAAATGCAATATTCGCAAAAACAAATGATACTCACAACATTCCAAAGACTTTAATTACTAAATAGCCCCATCTTCATCCATTGAAACCCACTTTTTACTCCGAATACAGCCGACATTCCATAAAAAAACGGATATGGACAGGAATTTCAACAACTTCTTATTGGATATATAAAAAGAATACACTATTTTTACGGAAAAACAAACCAGGGGAATGAAAATAGTATATGTATACGACTCCATAGCCCGTATAGGAGGCATGGAACGGATTTTAACGGATAAGATGAATTACTTGGCCGAAATTTATGGGCACGAGGTCTATCTTATCACTTCTTCCCAAGGCAATCATCCTTTTTCTTTCCCGTTATCCCACAAAGTGGAACATATCGATCTGGATACAAAGTTTCATTTGCAATACCAGCATCCGCTTCTGGAACAATTGAGAGTGGGATGGACTTTGAACCATAAATTCGAACAAAAATTTAAAAAAGAGATTAGGCTCATCAATCCCGATATCATATCAGGAAATACCAGTTTCAAAGCGGATTTGATCTGTAAATTAGACTGCAAGGCAAAGAAAATCATTGAATCGCATTGCGCCAAAATATACACCCGGATACCTGCAAACCGCAAAAAGAGTTTTTTTAAAGATATAAAAGACAGATACGTCAGTTACCAATGTTTCCGTGATGTAAAACGATACAGCGATGTCATAGTCACACTGACACAAGGAGATGCCGCCATGTGGGGACAACATCCGAATATACATATCATTCCGAACACCACCTCTATTGATATACAAACAATCAGCTCCTGTGAGGCTCCCCGTGTAATAGCGGCAGGCAGACTGACCTGGCAAAAAGGATTCGACAGACTGATTAACGCATGGAATATCGTGCAGAAACACCACCCCGACTGGATACTGGATATATTTGGTGAAGGATTTTATAAGGATAGCTTAACCCGGCAGATTAAAGACAGAAAGCTGGAACACTCCATCACAATTCATCCTTTTACACAAAACATAACGCAAGAATACCTGAACAGTTCCATTCTGGCCCTAAGCTCCAATTACGAAGGTTTTGGACTGGTCTTGATCGAAGCCATGAGTCTGGGTGTTCCTTGTGTTTCTTTCGACTGTCCTTTCGGTCCATCGGAAATCATCAGAAACCAGGAAGACGGACTCCTCGTCAAAAACGGAGATATACAAGGATTTGCCAACGCTCTTTGCCACTTGATAGAACATGAAGCAGAAAGAAAAGCTTTTGGCAAAAGAGCTAAACAAAATATAACACGCTACTCACTCCGAAACATCATGCCGCAATGGGAAATGTTGTTTCATAAACTGACTGAAAAATGACCATCGTTTATCTATACACAGCACTATGCACCGTGGGAGGCGCAGACCGGAGCATCATCCAAAAAGCGAACTATCTGGCTGACGAAATGCATCAGGATGTATTTATTATCACAGATTCACAAAAAGAACGCCCGCCCGTTTTCCCGATATCTCCCAGAATCAGGCACATTGACATAGGAATTGATTTTGACAGACAATATCATCACAACCTGTTAGTAAGAGGATATTATTATTTTACCCTGATGCACCTGTACAGAAAGAAGCTGGAGTATTGGCTGAAAACCTTGAAACCGGATATTGTCATCAGCACATTGGGCCGAGAATTGGATTTTCTGACACAACTGGATGATGGAAGCGTAAAAATAGGAGAATCCCATATAGCCAAACCATACACTCGTAACCTGCATCTGATGGAACAACGGGGATTCCCATACAAGCAAATCGCACGGCATTGGAGAAAGAAACAGGAGGAGGCTGTAAAAAAACTGGATGCGCTGGTTGTTCTGACACAACATGATGCGGATAATTGGAAAGAAGTGAAGAAGGCTTGTGTCATACCGAACTTCTTACCTTTCTCACCCGAAAAAGGGAGTTCCTGCCTGGAGAAAAGAATCATCAGCATAGGAAGATACAGCGAACAGAAGGGGTATGACCGCCTGATTGAAGCCTGGATCAAAGTCAATCGGAAGCATCCCGACTGGCATATCCGCATTTACGGAGAAGGACAGGATAGGAACAGCCTGCAAGAGCTTATTGAAAAGCATCATATAGAAAACAGTTTTTCACTATGCCCTCCGACAAAAAGCATTCAAGAAAAATATCTGGAAAGTTCCATATACGTCATGAGTTCACGATTTGAAGGATTACCGATGGCACTTCTGGAAGCGATGGCATGTGGTGTTCCCTGCATTTCATTCGACTGCCCGTACGGACCTGCCGAGATTATCACTCCGGAAGAAGACGGAATACTGGTGAAGAACGGAAACACGGACGAACTGGCTGACGCGATATGCCGGCTGATAGAGGATACGGACAAACGCATACGGATGGGAAAGCAGGCCCAAAAGAATATCCAACGTTATTCACGCGAAGAAGTGATGAAACTGTGGGATGAACTATTCAACACCTTAACAACTGCCCGACCATGAATATCATCTACCTCCTTTTCCACGGACTATCCCCTTACAGCGGCATCAGTAAAAAGATCTTGCATCAGGTTAAAGGCTTTGAAGCATGTGGACACCGGGTAAGTTTATGCACATACAGCATAGCGGACAACGGCCACCGGGTAAGGATGATAAACAATGAAATAATAGAAGACTACGGAACAGGCAAACCGGCTGCGGCGAAAAGAAGAGTTTCCTACCAATGCATATACCGCTATGCTGTAACACATCAAGTGGAATTAATCTATGTACGCTCTTTCCATAATGCAAATCCGTTCACCATCCGGCTGTTCAGCAAACTGAGGAAAGCCGGAATTAAAATAGCGATGGAAATACCTACCTATCCTTACGACAGCGAATACGCCGGTTTCCCACTGGTCACACGCCTGGGGATACAAGTGGATAAAGTATTCCGAAAGACATTGGCAAAACACGTGAACGCCATCGTCACTTTCTCAGACTATCACTGTATATTCGGCCAACGTACCATTCAGATATCCAATGGAGTTGACTTTGATTCCATTCCGCTGAAAAAGACGGTTGCTAAAAATACCTCCGTCATTCATCTACTAGGAGTGGCCGAAGTACATTATTGGCACGGTTACGACCGCCTGATAGAGGGTTTGGGCAAATATTACCAAGACCCGGCAAACACAACCGTATTTTTCCACATCGCCGGAGGTATATGGAAATCCGAAATGCATGACTCACAACACGCTCCCGGATTTTATGAACTTATCAACAAATATCATATAGAAAAATATGTCATCTTCCACGGACAAAAAATGAACGAGGAACTAGACGAATTATTCAACGAAGCAGACTTTGCCATCGGCAGTCTGGCACGCCACCGCAGCGGCATCGACAAAATCAAAACATTAAAAAACAGAGAATATGCAGCACGGGGAATACCTTTTGCATATTCAGAAACAGATGAAGACTTTGACAAGATGCCTTATATACTGAAAGTTCCGGCCGACGAAAGTCCCATAGATATCCACCGGCTTATCCGGTTCTATATGGAACTGGATCTGTCTCCTCGTAAAATAAGGGATTCCATTAAAAACCTGTCATGGAAAGAACAGATGATGAAAGTAATAAACAACCTGTAATACTCCCGCCTATGATCCGAATCGCCTATTGTACCCCCTCTCTCCATATCCCCGGAGGAGTGGAAAGGGTACTGACCACCAAAGCCAATTATCTGGCGGAGAATGGTAATTATGACATATATATTTTGCTGACTGACGGAAAAGGCAAGCCTCCCTGCTATACTTTATCGCCTAAAGTAAAAATCATCCAACTGGATATAGATTTTGAAGAATTATGGGAACTCCCTCTTTGGAAAAAAGTGCCGGTTTATTTGAAAAAACAAAGAATATACCGACGCAAGCTCTCTGCCGCCTTGTCTCACCTCAAACCGGACATCACAGTTTCTTTGCTACGACGGGAAATAAACTTTATCACTTCCCTCAAAGATGGAAGCAAAAAGATAGGGGAGCTACACGTAAACCGGAAAAACTATCGTAACTTTGAAAAGAACGAAAGCAACTTCATCAAGGAACTTTTTGCCAAATTATGGATGAAAAGTCTGGTGAGGCATTTAAAAAAGCTGGACAAGTTCGTTGTACTGAGTGAGGAAGACAGAGCAAACTGGCCCGAACTGCAAAATGTAAAAGTTATCAGCAACCCTCTACCCTTTCAATCCGGAACATTCAGCGACTTGAACAATAAACGGATAACCGCAGCCGGAAGATATACTTATCAAAAAGGATTCGATTTGTTACTGGAAGCATGGAGCAAAGTCTGTAACCGGCATCCGGACTGGGAATTACATATATATGGCAAAGGAGACAAGACTACATATCAAGTACTGGCCGGAAAATGGAAATTAAAGAACCTTTTTCTTGAAAATGCAACCCCGGATATGCTCTGTAAATACCATGAAAGTTCTATCTTTGTATCAAGTTCCAGATTTGAGGGATTCGGAATGGTCATAGCGGAAGCAATGGCGTGCGGAGTACCTGCCGTGTCATTCGCCTGTCCGTGCGGACCTAAAGACATCATCCGGGACGGGGAAGACGGACTATTGGTCGAAAATGGAAAAACAAAAACTGGCCGAAAAAATAAATTATCTGATTGAGAACGAACAAATAAGAAAAGAAATGGGGAAAAAAGCCCGCATCAATGTACAACGTTTTGCTGAAGATGTAATAATGCAACAGTGGATTCAGCTATTCAACAACTTATTAAACGGAACAAAACAATGAAAACAGATTCCCCCTACGACAGAGGAGACATCCATATAAATAAAAATGACAAAGTGCTGGAGATAGGTCCGGGCCATAATCCGACATATCGCTCCAACGTGATAGTCGAAAAATTTATTGACACCAATTACCACCGCTGCGGTGACGTGAAAATATACCCGCATCAGACCTTTGTACATGCCGATGGAGAAAACTGCCATTCAAAGACAAGGAGTTTGACTACGTAATATGCAATCAGGTATTGGAACACGTGGAACATCCCGAAGCTTTTGTCAAGGAATTATGCAGGGTAGCCCGACGGGGATACATAGAAACTCCCAGTCTGCTGGGCGAATACTTGTTTCCCAAAAAATCACATAAATGGGTTATATTGGATATAGACAACAAACTGGTCTTCTATGAAAAGAACAAGATGCCGGGAAACTATGAAAACGACTATGGAGAATTATTCCTGAATTATCTGCCTTTCCAATCCCTCCCCTACAAACTGCTGTGGCTGACGGAAGGAGATATAACCTTGAACCGTTATGAGTGGAAAGATGAAGTGGAGATACTAGTCAATCCCGAAGATGAATACTACTCCTCTTTCTTCCTCAACAAATGGAACCGGGAAATGGTGGAGAAACTATATCCCCGCCGTTCCGCCCTGACGGAAATGAAGAAGATGATTCAAGCCCTGTTCTATATCCTCAAAAACAAATTCAAATCACGATTCAGTAATCACCGGAATCCGGTCACACTGTCCGAATATATAAAAACGCATGAAGTGGTACGCTGACTATTTATCCATCTATGACAAGCCTTTCACCCAAGCCCCACAAGCGGTTATCAACCAAGTGAAAGACAAGATCCGGCAGCTTGCAACTCATGCTCCGCTGGTTTCGGTGGTCGCCATCGCCCATAATGAAGAAAAGAGGATATTGAGCTGCCTGTGGTCTTTATGTGAAAACCAACATAACTATCCTGTAGAAATACTAGTCATCAATAATCATTCTACCGACCACACCGAAGAGGTACTAAAAGAATTAGGAGTCACCTACTTCAATGAATACCAGAAAGGTCCCGGTTTTGCCCGGCAATGCGGACTGAACCATGCCCGGGGGAAGTATCATCTCTGCATAGACGCCGATACACTTTATCCGCCCCAGTACATCAGTACCATGATAAAGGTCTTACAGGACAAAGAAGTGGCAGGTGCATACGCCCTGTGGAGTTTTCTTCCTAATGAACATCATTTAGGACTTTTCTTCTATGAGACACTACGTGATCTCTATTTGAAAATACAAAATCTGAACAGACCGGAGCTCAATGTACGTGGAATGGCTTTTGCCTTCCACACGGAGACAGCCCGGAAAGAAGGATTCCGGACAGACATACTCCGCGGAGAAGACGGCTCCCTGGCACTGGCATTGAAAAAATACGGAAAATTAAGATTCGTCACCGCCCGCAAAGCCCGTGTCCTTACCGGCTATGGCACTATTTCGGCCGACGGATCCCTGTTCAGCAGTTTCAAAAAACGAGCCATAAAAGGTTTAAGAAGCTTCACGGCTCTTTTCTATAGCAAAAACAATTACGAGGACGAAGATTCTAACTTGATAAAGTAACGACAGATGAAAATAGCAATAGAAGCCCAGCGCATCTTCAGAAAAGAGAAACATGGCATGGACTATGTAGCTCTGGAAACCATCCGGGAACTGCAAAGATAGACCAACAGAACGAATACTTCATACTGGTCAGCCCGGGAGATGATGTTTGTTTGCAGGAATCCGCCAACATGCATATCGTGACCGTTAATTGGCCATCCTATCCGCTTTGGGAACAGATAGGACTACCGTTGGCTTTAAAAAAAATCAAACCCGACCTGCTGCACTGCACAAGCAACACTGCCCCTGTGTATGGAAACATTCCACTGGTGCTTACACTGCACGACATTATCTTTCTAGAAAAAAAACAAGGCAAGAACCAGTCCATGTACCAAAGACTGGGACGTTTCTACCGAAAAATCATTGTTCCCCAAATCCTTACCAAATGCAAAAGAATCATTACCGTTTCTCATTTTGAATGCAACCGCATCAGTCATTTCCTGCACATTGACAAACAACTGCTTGTCGCCGTATACAACGGCTATTCACAACATTTCATACCCATATGGAACGCACAGGCCATCACTGCCCGATACATAAAGAACCATCCTTACCTGTTCTTTTTAGGAAATACCGATCCCAAGAAGAATACGGCAAGGGTATTGCAGGCATACCGCATTTATTTAAAAAAATCCAGTCAGCCCCTTCCCTTGCTTATCGCCGACCTGAAAGAAGAGATCATAGACGAATATCTGAACCGGGAAGGATTACAAGAAATAAAAAAAATGCTGTATCATCCCGGATACATTCCAAACACAGAACTACCCGCTGTTTATAGTGGAGCATCCGTCTTTATATACACGTCTTTACGCGAAAGTTTCGGCATCCCCATTCTGGAGGCGATGGCCTGTGGAACTCCCGTCATCACCTCAACCACTTCCGCCATGCCCGAAATCGCAGGACCGGAGGGTATTCTGGTCAATCCGTTCGAACCGGAGGAAATTGCTTCCGCCCTCCTTCATTTAGAAGAAAATGCAGAATTCTATCAGTCACAAACTGCATATGGACTAGAAAGAGTCCGTCGGTTCTCATGGGAGAACACAGCCAGAGAAATATTGAATATATATAAAGAAATACTAGCATGAACACTCTTGAAATCCTCTTCTTCGTTCTCCTGTTCATTGTATTCTACACCTATGTGGGATACGGAATCCTGTTGTGGATATTGGTAAAAATAAAACAAAGTTTTATTTCCTTCTACGATACGGACGAACCGAAGCAAGAAACCTGCCGGAACGGCAACAACACCGACCTACCCGAAATCACCCTGTTCATCACCGCCTATAATGAGGAACAGGTAGTAGACGGAAAGATGAAAAACTGCCAAGAACTGGATTATCCCAAAGAGAAACTGCATACCGTATGGGTAACGGACGGCAGCAATGACCGAACCAATGAAAAATTAAAAGCGTATCCCGATGTCACCCTATTGTTCGTCCCCGAAAGAAAAGGAAAAACAGCCGCTATGAACCGGGGCATGGGATTTGTCACCACACCTTTGGTCATATTCACAGACGCCAATACATTTATTAATCCGCAGGCCGTTCGCGAGATAGTAAAATGTTTTAACCATCCGCAGGTGGGATGTGTGGCAGGAGAAAAACGGGTGGACATGTACAGTACCGAAGGAGCGGTTTCCGGAGGAGAAGGATTGTACTGGAAATATGAATCATGGCTGAAAAAAATGGATTATCAGCTCTATTCCGCCATAGGTGCTGCCGGAGAATTATTCGCCATCCGCACCCCGTTATATGAGGAAATGCCTGAAGATACCCTACTGGATGATTTTATGTTGTCCCTGCGTATTGCCATGAAGCAGTATACGATAGCATATTGTGATACGGCATATGCCTTGGAAAGCGGATCGGCCGATATGAAAGAAGAGGAAAAAAGAAAAGTACGTATCGCGGCAGGAGGATTGCAGTCTGTCTATCGTTTGAAAGAACTGCTGAATCCGCTACGTTATGGAATCCTCAGTTTTCAATATGTTTCCCATCGCGTACTGAGATGGTCGGTAACCCCGGTCGCCTTGTTTCTGCTCTTTCCCTTGAATATCCTGCTGGTTGTCTGTAGTGAAAGCCTCCCGGTTTATTTTCTTTTTCTTCTGCTGCAATCCGCATTCTACCTCGGGGGAGTTTATGGCAGCCTCTTGTCTGCCAAGTCCGTAAAGAACAAATTCCTTTATATTCCCTACTATTTCCTGTTCATGAACATCAATGTGATAAAAGGTTTCTTCTATTTGAAGAGACATGCCGGCGGAACATGGGAAAAGTCCCGCAGGGCATAATATTTACTCACCAAAATACTTTTTTATCATCTCACGCAAAGCGGGAGCCATGATCGGCTTGGCCATATAATCGTCACATCCGGCTTCAAAAGCCTTGTCACGGTCACTGTCGTATGCATTGGCGGTAAGAGCTATGATGGGAAGTGTCCCTCCCTTCAGACGAATTCTTCTGGTAGCTTCCAAACCGTCCATAACAGGCATCTTTATATCCATCAAAATCATATCGGGCCGGCAACTCTCAAATTTCTCAATAGCCTCCTGCCCATCATGGGCACGGTGAACTTCATACTCCTTTCTTAAAATTATAGATAATAAGAGATAATTACTTTCCGTATCTTCAGCTACCAAAATCTTTTTCATTTCTTCTTTTCATTGATTACCTTGCAAAATTACGATATAAAATGATATAAACAATATTTTTTTTGTATATTTGCTGTCAGTAACAAATATCACGCATCTAAATTCGCTAAGAGAAACAGTATATTGAGAATCATACTATTAATATGAAAATTCCGAGTAATATATTGCACGATAAGCAGTATGCAGACAAAATTCTGGAAATTACGGCTGATACTATGTTTTTCGTATATAAAGACGGCACCTGTTTAGACTTCAAGGCTAATACGACGGACTTCTTTATAAAAGAACAAGATATTATAGGGAGAAATATATTCTCTTATTTCCCCGTAGAAACGGCACGGGAGATGTATGCGGAATTCATCAAAGTACGGGCAGGAGACAAACCTTCCGCACGGAATTACAAATTAATATTGGAAGATGACGTGAAATACTACAAATGTATTATCAGCAAGTATGATGAGGAGCATTTTCTTTTTCAATACAGGGATATCACAGGCCGGAGTGTCGTCAGGCTGAAACTGGAAAAAAAGCAAAAAGATTTGTGCGAAGTAGAAAAAGCCGCAAGAATAGGATTATGGGCATACGATTCGTCCACACGGCTCTTCACTTACTCGGGATACACCCGGATATTCTGTAACGATGAGGAACAGAAACAGATTTCCATAGATGAATACATGAACTATATGCACCTTGATGACAAGGACCGTTTCAGTCAATGGCTGGAAGAAAACCTGAAGGAGAAAGATGCTTCCAATACCGTAAACTATAGACTCCTTATTGACGGAAAGACCGTCAATATGAGAATAAAAACATACCACAAAGAGGTATATATGCAAAGAACCGTATTGGAAGGATATATACAGAACACATCCGAAATTGTTTGGAAAGCAGAACGCTCCAACCAGCTGAAATCTGCCTTCCTTGCCAATATGAGCCATGAAATCCGTACGCCGTTGAATGCCATTCTGGGATTCTCACGCATTATAGCCGAAACGGAAAACGCCGAGGAAAGATTGCAGTATTACGATATTGTAGAAAAAAACAACATGCGCCTGCAGGAACTTATCAACGAGATTTTGGACCTGTCGAAGATTGAATCGGGCATGATGGAGTTCAACTATGCGCCTGTATCCCTTTATATTTTATGTGAAGATGTAAAAAACACGTATAGTTTCCGGTGTCAACCCGGAGTGGAGCTTGTTTTCGAAGAGTCCGATCCGTCACTGGTTATCTCGACAGACAGGAACCGCTTGTTTCAGGTTTTCTCCAATCTGATAGGTAATGCTACGAAATTCACCGCCAAAGGTTCTATCAGCTTCGGGTATAAATTAAAGGAAAAAGAGATTGTTTTTCATGTAGCCGATACCGGAAGCGGTATTTCCGATGACAAGATAGACAAGATATTCGATCGTTTCATCATGGCCAACAACCAAGTGCAAGGCACAGGACTGGGGCTTTCCATCAGCAAAATCATTGTAGAAAAGTTAGGAGGAAAAATAGCTGTACAATCCAAAATGGAAACCGGAACCACATTCACTTTTACATTGCCTTACATTTCGGCAAACGGAGATATGAAATGGGAGGAAAAACTTACACCGGCTTCCATTAAAGACAACAATAGAACTTCCCACCAGGAAATGACCATCCTAGTGGCGGAAGACTATCAAAGCAATTATGACTTGATAGAGGCTATGCTCGGAAAAATGTACAAACTGGTGCATGCTCATGACGGTATGGAGGCTATCATATTCTATGAACAATACAAACCCGACTTGATTTTGATGGATATAAAAATGCCTAACATCAATGGTCTGGACGCCACCAAAGCCATCCGGGAAATGTCTGCCAGCGTACCTGTCATCGCTGTAAGCGCATACGCATATGAAAAAGACAAAATAGCTGCCATAGAAAGCGGATGCAATGAGTTTTTAACCAAACCGGTATCTGCCGACTTATTGAAAATGACTATAAACAAGTATCTAAAACAAAAGTAATTTATGGGAAGATTAGCCGTATACAAATTTGCCTATTTTTTATCTATCCTGTTCACAATCTTCATTCTGGGACTTTCCATCTTCGCTTACTTTTCAGGTAAAATAAATCCGGTGGAGAATATGTTCGCCGCATACGTTGCCTTAAGCAAACCTATACTGGTGGTTGTCAATACGATATTATTTATTTACTGGCTCATCAGACTACGGTATTGGTTATGGATTCCATTGACGGGTCTGATAGTAAATTACGAATACATCACTTCCATGTACCAAATTTATAACCCTACCAAATATGCTAACGAGAACAGATTGAAAGTAGTGACTTACAATGTCCACTCATTTGGAAATGAAATTACGGGATTCTCCGCCAAGGAGTTTGCCGAGATGATGAACAAGGAGGAAACGGATGTACTTTGTTTTCAGGAATATAGAGGCAATGGCGACTTTACGGAACAAGACTTACAGAATACGTATGCTAAAATATTCCCTTACTCGTTTATCCCCGAAGGATTGAGTCAGGCCATTTACAGCCGCTACCCCATCAGACAGTCACAAACAATAGAATTTCCGAATACCAACAACGGAGCCATCTGGGCCGACCTGGATGTAAAAGGTATGACGATACGCATCATCAACGTGCACATGCAGACTACCAGCTTTGACAGAATGCGTTCCAAAGCAGCACAGGCTCGGGGAGAACAAGATGAGGAACAGGAAAGAGGCATTTATCTGGGCTATTCTGACAACTTCCGGGAAAATACTGTCAGACGTGCCGGACAGGCTGAACAAATCAGTTCGCTGATCAATGCCACGGAATATCCCTTGATTGTATGCGGTGACTTCAATGACCCTCCGGGAACTTTTACTTATGAAACTCTGAAAAACGGCTTGAAAGACGGATTTCAAACCGCTGGAGAAGGGTACGGAGCCACTTATCGGGGGTTTCACCATTTACTACGGATAGACTACTTGTTCCATTCCACCTTATTGGAAGGTATAAAGTATAAGGTGATTCCTTATGATATGAGTGACCATAACCCGGTATATCTGGAGGTGGGACTTTGATAAATCACTTCTTCAAAGCTACCGAAAAGAAGAAAGTGGAACCTTTTCCCTCTTCAGACTCAAACCATAAATGCCCACCATTCTTAACAGCAAAATCCTGACATAATAACAAGCCTAATCCGGAACCTTCCTCATTATTCGTTCCGTATTTGCTGAAATGAGTTTCCGTGTTCAACAATTTCTTTTGGTCTTCCTCACTCATGCCTTTTCCGGTGTCTTTTACACTGACTATGACTTTATCACCCTCTATTTCGGCATTAACCAGAATTTCGGAATCATTATAACTGAACTTAATTGCATTGCTGAGAAGATTACGCAAGATGGTTTTCATCATATCCATATCGGCATGTACCTCAATCTTTCCATGCACCGGGAAGTTCACCTTTATATTCTTCATACCGGCTACCAGATTGAAAATTTCGATAACCGAAGCAATATTCCCCACAATATCAAAGTCCTGATAAACTACATTCAGCTTGCCTATCTGGCTTTTAGTCCATTTCAATAAATTATCCAGCAAAGAGAAAACATCCTCCGTACTTTGATTGGCCATGCTCAGCATATCAAACATTTCCTTACCGATCTGTTCGGACGGAAGACTGAGTATCAACATATTGAGCACCATTTTAATGGATCCCATGGGTGAACGCAGGTCATGTGCGATAACAGAATATAACTTGTCGCGCCCCATAATAATCTTACGCAATTCTTCCGTTTGCTTCATGATGATCCGTTTGGCGGCAATCAGGGATATCTGATGGGTAACACGGATCACAAGCTCTTCCTTATTAAAAGGTTTGGATATAAAATCATTCGCACCTACCTTGAAACCCTTCACTATATCGGCAGTGGTATTCAAAGCTGTCAGAAATATAATAGGAATATGTTGTGTTTCCGGATCGGCTTTCAATCGTTCGGCAACTTCAAAACCATTCATCTCGGGCATCATGACATCCAACAAAATCAAATCGGGACGGGCATTGACCGCCTGGGATAATGCCTCCTTTCCATTACCGGCAGTTATCACCTTAAACTTCTCGTTTGTTAACAACACTTTTAACAACAAGACATTAGAAACCACATCATCCACAACCAAAACAGTGTACTCAGAATGACTTATTACAACATTTACATCCGGTGTCATAGGTATATATTATTTAGCCAGAACACTTTTAAAATAATCAATCACTTTCATCAGCCCCTCTTCCAGATGAATGTGAGGCTCCCAATCCAGCTTTTCTTGCCAGAGTAATATCCGGCCTGCGCTGACGAGGGTCATCATGAGGTAAAGGTTCGAAAATAATGTTAGAATGAGAACAGGTCAGTTCCAATATCTTCTGAGCCAGTTCGAATATGGAAAATTCGCAAGGGTTACCGATATTCACCGGTCCTGTGAAGTGATCTTCCGTAGCCATCATACGTATCATCCCTTCCACCAGATCATCTATGTACTGAAAACTACGTGTCTGTTTTCCGTCTCCATAAATGGTTATATCTTTATCTAGCAATGCCTGTACCACAAAATTGGAAATTACACGTCCGTCATCGGTCAGCATATTAGGACCATACGTATTGAATATGCGGATTATTTTTACCAAGACGCCATGTTGACGGTAATAATCCATGCACAAAGTCTCGGCACAACGTTTTCCTTCATCATAACAAGACCGGTAGCCTATGGGATTCACATTTCCCCAATCTCCCTCCCTTTGGGGATGCGACAACGGATCACCATACACCTCACTGGTAGAAGCCTGAAGTATTTTTGCTTTGTTACGCTTCGCCAGTCCCAACATATTAAACGTGCCGAAGACAGCCGTCTTCGCCGTTTTGATAGCATCATGCTGATAATGTATAGGAGAAGCGGGACATGCCAGATTGTATATCTCGTTCACATCCGTCCAAAACGGATTAATTATATCGTGTTCTATCAGTTCAAAGCGCGGATGCCCGATCAGGTAACTTATATTCTCTTTACTCCCCGTGAAAAAGTTGTCTAAACATATAACAATATTACCTTCCTCTATCAGACGAGTGCATAGATGTGACCCTATAAATCCTGCGCCTCCCGTTACTAGGATTCTTTTCATTCCCCTTATTTTTACTTTATTTTATGTTTAGCAAAAATAATTGATTCCCTTCACTTGTGCAAACATTTAAAACAAGATTATTCGTTATCTTTGCAAATACTTTGTCAAAATGAGATTTATATGAAGAAATATCCTTGTGTATTAAGTATAGCAGGATCCGATTGCAGCGGAGGAGCCGGCATACAGGCTGACCTGAAGACCATCTCCGCCTTGGGTGGTTATGCTGCGACAGCCATTACTGCAATCACCGTACAGAACACTTTGGGAGTACGTGCCATACATCCCGTACCACCGGTATATGTACGTGGGCAGATAGAAGCCGTAATGGAAGATATCCGTCCGGATGCTGTTAAAATAGGTATGATTAATGATGTGGAAATAGTCGAGGCCATAGCCTCCTGCCTTCGTACATACCGGCCCCGTTTCGTTGTGTTCGATCCGGTCATGGTATCGACTAGCGGACACCGGCTGATAGAAGAGGACGCCATCAGTGCACTGACCCGGGAACTGATGCCTCTGGCCAGTCTGATTACGCCCAATCTGAGTGAGGCGGAAGTATTGACGGAACACTGCATAAGCAATGTGGACACAATGAAAGCTGCCGCATCGGAATTATTAAAATTCGGTTGCGGATCCGTTTTACTGAAAGGAGGACATTTGGAGGGCGACAAGATGTGCGATGTATTACAAACAGCTGGAGAAGACAAGCCTCATCTCTTTATCTCAGATAAGATAGAAAGCAAAAACACACACGGAACAGGATGTACTCTTTCTTCCGCCATTGCTACTTTTCTGGCACTGGGATATGATATGCCGCAGGCCGTAGAACATGCAAAAGCATATGTCACCAAAGGCATCCACGCCGGGAAAGACGTGCATATAGGCGAAGGACACGGTCCGCTGAATCACTTTTACGCACCTGTTCCGATGAAAACAATGAAATAATTTGTCAATATGCTAATTACCATGCTGTACATAATGCAGCATATTAGCAAATTGCCTCATTATTATTCCGTAGTTCCGAAAGAAATAATTAACTTTGCAACGTTTTTAAACCAAAATAGGAAAAATATGAAAGCATTTGTATTCCCCGGACAGGGAGCACAGTTTGTAGGTATGGGTAAAGACCTGTACGAAAACTCGGCTTTAGCCAAAGAACTTTTTGAAAAAGCAAACGACATTTTAGGATACCGTATCACAGACATCATGTTTGAAGGTACTGACGAAGACTTGCGCCAGACTAAAGTAACTCAGCCTGCCGTTTTTCTGCACTCGGTAATTTCCGCTCTTTGCATGGGTGATGATTTCAAACCTGAAATGACTGCCGGACATTCGCTGGGCGAATTTTCCGCATTGGTTGCAGCCGGAGCATTGTCTTTCGAAGATGGTCTGAAACTGGTTTATGCACGTGCTATGGCTATGCAGAAAGCTTGTGAGGCACAACCCTCTACGATGGCTGCCATCATAGCATTGCCTGACGAAAAAGTAGAGGAAATCTGTGAAGCGATTTCTAAAGAAGGAGAAGTGGTAGTGGCTGCCAATTATAACTGCCCGGGACAAATTGTCATCTCAGGTTCTATCGAAGGAATCAACAAGGCTTGCGAGCAAATGAAAGCTGCCGGTGCTAAACGCGCCCTGCCGCTGAAAGTGGGAGGCGCCTTCCACTCCCGCTGATGAACCCCGCCAAAGTGGAACTGGAAGCTGCTATCAACGCTACTGAAATTCATACTCCGAAATGCCCGGTATATCAGAACGTGGACGCTTTGCCTCACACAGATCCCGCTGAAATCAAGGCAAACCTGGTAGCTCAGCTCACCGCTTCCGTACGCTGGACCCAGACAGTGAAGAATATGGTTGCCGATGGTGCCGATGACTTTACCGAATGCGGACCGGGTGCTGTACTGCAAGGACTGATCAAGAAAATTGATGGATCGGTCAACGCACACGGTATTGCTTGATAAACAAAATTCAGTTATCATAAATTTCATACGGATTACCGGAATATGCTGAGTAATCCGTATTTTTTTTATGGCATTTCACAAAAATATTCGTAAGTTTGTCGGTATCTAAACGAGATCAGACTATGAATGAATTTAAATATAACATTGGTTATGCCCTGAGTGGAGGATTTATAAAAGGATTTGCCCATTTGGGGATTATGCAGGCTTTGCATGAACATGGCATCAGGCCGGAAATACTTTCCGGAGTAAGTGCAGGTGCTCTTGCCGCTGTCTTCTATGCCGACGGCAAAGAGCCTTATCATATTGTTGAACTTTTTGAGCACCATTCATTCAAAGAACTGACCACTTTTCTATCAACAAACAAGGTCTGCTGAAACTGGATAGTTTTATCGATTTCTTAAACAGCAACTTGGAGTCAAAAACGATAGAAGAACTAAAAATTCCCACTATTATTACCGCCACCGATTTGGATCACGGACGCATCGTTTCTTTTAAAAGGAAAATAGCCGAAAGACTGGCTGCTTCCTGCTGTATGCCTATCTTGTTTGCCCCCATACGCATCAACAATACATATTATGTAGATGGAGGAATCTTGATGAACCTGCCGGTCAGCCCCATTCGCAAAGAATGCGAGAAAGTGATAGCACTCAATGTAGATCCGCTGGTAGCAGATGAATATAGCAAGAATGTGGTAAGCATCGCACTCAGAGCCTATCATTTTATTTTCCAAGCCAATACACTGCCTCAAAAAGGGATTGCAGATTTGCTGATCGAATCATACGGACTGGAAGAATACAGCAACAGAGAACTGGAAAGAGCCGAAGAGATATTCGAAAAAGGATACAATACGGCAACGGAACTCCTGGACAGACTACTCCTGGAGAATGGAACAATTTGGAGATAAACAAAAAAAGAATAAAATGGATACACAAGAAAAAATTATTATCTATCAGGTATTCACCCGTTTATTCGGGAACAACAGCCTGCGTTGTAAGCCTAATGGTTCTTTGGAGGAAAACGGTTGCGGAAAAATGGCCGATTTCACGACAAAGGCTTTAAACGAGATCAGAACACTGGGTGCCACACATATTTGGTATACAGGTATCATTGAACATGCTACCCAAACCAATTATACCCGCTATGGCATCAAACCCGATCATCCCGCAGTAGTAAAAGGAAAGGCCGGATCACCGTATGCCATCAAAGATTATTATGATGTAGACCCTGATTTGGCAACCAGTATCCCGGACCGTATGAAAGAGTTCGAGAATCTGGTAACACGAAGCCACAAAGCCGGATTGAAGGTCATCATTGATTTTGTCCCCAACCATGTAGCCCGCCAATATGGTTCAGACGCCAAGCCTGAAGGAGTAACCGATTTGGGTGAGAAAGATGATGTGACAAAAGCTTTCAGCCCCAACAATAATTTCTATTATATTCCCGATACAAAGCTGGAAGGCAATATTGACCTGCACCGTGGCGCAGCGGAACCTTACATAGAGTTTCCGGCAAAAGCAACCGGTAATGACCGTTTTGACGCATGGCCCAACTCCAATGACTGGTATGAAACTGTAAAACTGAATTATGGTATAGACTACTTGAACGGTCATAGCCGCCACTTCGAACCGATTCCGGACACATGGGTGAAGATGCGTGACATCCTACTGTTCTGGTCTGCCAAAGGCATTGACGGATTCCGCTGTGATATGGCAGAAATGGTTCCTGTAGAATTCTGGGGATGGGTGATTCCGCAAATCAAAGCTGAACATCCGAAACTGATCTTTATCGCCGAGGTCTATAATCCGGGAGAATACAGGAATTATCTGTTCAATGGCAAATTCGACTATTTATATGACAAAGTAGGTCTGTATGATACGCTACGTGCCATTACCTGCGGATGGGAATCGGCAACTGCTATTCCACAACGCTGGCAAAGCTTGGGAGGTATTGAAAAACGAATGCTCAATTTCCTGGAGAATCATGACGAGCAGCGCATAGCTTCCGATTATTTTGCCGGAAACGGCTCAAAAGCCATCCCCGCAATGATTGTATCGGCTTGCATGAATACCAATCCGGTCATGATTTACTTCGGGCAGGAATTGGGAGAACATGGCATGGATACGGAAGGTTTCAGCGGGCGTGACGGAAGAACTACCATCTTTGATTACTGGAGTGTGGACAGCATACGCCGCTGGCGCAATGGAGGCAAGTTTGACAATAAATTCCTGAATGAGGATGAAAAGCAATTGAAACAATTCTATACCCGTCTGCTGAATATATGCAACAGTGAAAAAGCCATACGGGAAGGTGTGTTCTTTGACTTAACCTATGCCAATCTGGCCGGATGGGTATTTAACGAACATAAACAATACGCCTTTTTACGAAAACAGGATGATGAACTGATATTAATTATGGTTAACTTTGACTCCATACCGGCACGTTCAGCCGTCAATATTCCGCAACATGCGTTTGATTATTTAGGCATCCATCGTTATGGAGAATATGAGGCAACCGAATTGCTGACCGGAAACACAGAGAAGCTGACTCTTATGCCGGACAAAACAACTCCCGTATTACTAGATGGAATGAATGGAAAAATTCTGAAATTCAAGCTATAGTTTCCCACCACAGATTACTCAGATTAACACAGATACAGATTGAAATAAGCAATAAATCGGGATATTCAGTAAATGTCTCTAAAAAATAAGATGGCATATGAAGATGATAGGGCATGACCATTTCATATGCCATTCTTATTGTCATTTTTCCGTGCTTTCTCACATACTTCTATCCGACAGGACATGACGTTCCGGAAGAAGTCTGATGACCTCTTCTGATTCTGTGAGTAAAATCATATCATGCTGCTTTAGCTGTTTTGTTTCTGATTTTTTCTATCATCAGTATGGCATTTGCCGTATGTATTCCAAAGAAAATCCACAGTATTTCCGTCTTCCTGTTTCTGGCCTTTATCCTTGAGAGCGAGTAATGTTGCTTTTGAGTGCCGAAGCTTCCTTCAAGCCGTGTTGCCCTTTCTTTTGAGAGTTCGCTTCTAAGCACCTTCCTCAAAGGCTCATCTTTGGCCGCCCTTCCCTTGCGCACAAAGGATGTGGATATCCCATATTTTGTACAGAATTTTCTGTTGACATTATTGGCATATATGGAATCGGCAGCCACACATCTTACCCTTACATTCATAAGCTTCTGCTGCATACGGATACAGTCCTTCAAGCGTATACCCTCATTGAATGCCTTGAACGAGAGGTGTTCGATGAACGATATGCCGTCTATCTGTATATTATTGACCTTTGCACCGAACTCGACGGACTTGGTTTCCTTGCCTCTGACGATGGGACGTACATAATGACGGTCAATGCTGACGATGCGGTCACTGACTTTCCGCCCTTCAAACATTTCCTTTTCTTGTACAAGCACCTTTCTGATGATGGAAAGACGCTTATGATAATCCTGGGTATATCGGAGTAAAGCACCGTACTCGCTATGGATCCCATCCCTTTGACTGAGGAGCTTTTCAAGAAGCTTGATCATACGGCGCTTAAGCATTCTTGTCCTTGAAGCTCTCCTCTTTCTTTTCTTGCAGTAGGACAGATAGGATTCCGCCACATTCCTGTATTTGTTGCGCGGACGCCTTATGCCCAGCTCCCTGCAATGCCGGCATATATGCCTGTAGAGCCATTCGAGGCTTTCCCAAAGGAGTTTCATGTCCGTAGGAAAACGCATGTGGCTTTCATAGCATGTGGCATCGGTCATGCATACGTGAAGGTTATCAAGATAAGGTTTCCAGTGTGAAGCCAGGAGCTCCTGGAAAGAATCAATGTCAAGGCGGGATGCTATCTCATTACGGATGGCACTGACTATCTTGTAGTTGGTTATGGAAGGGACGGGGAATCATAATTCCACAGAAAATCTGGTAGTGTATGTTCCCGTTCAGATGTTCCACCAGTTGCCTGTCGGAGAATCCGGTGTATGCCTTCAGGACCATAAGGGCGATCTTTGCGGAAGGACTGAATCTGTTCCTGCGTCCCAGGCGCCGGTCCGACAGGCCGGCGGCTTTTGCCATACATTCAAACGGAAAGACCGAATGAAGCTTGCCAAGCTCACTCTCATTAAAACTCTTGCGGTATTTTTCCAGAATATCAAATTCTGTAAAACCCAAAGTAGGGTGAATTTCTGAAATATTCACTATCTTTGCCATATCTTATTAGTTTGGATATTTCCCCCGTTTTGGCCGTCAAACCTTATTTTCGGGGGAATACCTAAAGATACAAAAAAGCCAACTAATTCGCAATACTTTGTGTATGAATTAGTTGGCTGATTTTGTAATATTTAATGAATGTCCCTAAATCGTATTTCAATCTGTGTAATCTGTGGTAAAAAACATTTTAACTCTAGGAAAATACAAATTCCTTCATTGTCCTATCTCTTCAACAGACCGATTTTCAAGTTCAGCTTAAAATAATAGACTCCGTTCTCACGTTCCAGATATCCGTATTTATCTTTTTCAGTAGAACTTTTCTCAAACCGGGAATTAACAAACAGGAAATCGGCAAATACCTGACGGTCAGCCTTCTGATAACAAAGTACCTCTCCATTACCATTTACAAACAGAAAACCGGATATGGCAGAATCTATCCCATTAAATATCTTGGCAGGACGCATTCCTAAAGCCAAAGCCATAAGAAACTGCTTCATCTTATATTCATAATAACTATGCTTATGGATCAATTCATCCTTTATTTTCAACGGATTGATTTGTTTGATTGCTTCTGTCAGGTCACTAACTTTGGATATGCCATCCAAATGCATGACACGCAACATCTCGCCCAACATACGGGGAAAATGAAGATCTATCATGCAAAGATTACTACGGAATACCTTATCGGCCACATCATTATATTTTAAGATTCCTCCCAAGCGTTCTATCATCAACATACGTCCTGCCACATCATCTTCTTCACCAAAAGCATTAATTTTGTTTACGGTAGGAGTAGCGAATTTAACACCAGTCTGCTCGAACTTCAAATTGGCGGCACGCCCTCCATCCAACAACGGAAACATAGTTCCCAAACGGGAACGAACGCAAAAACCTACCAACGGGGCCTCTATACTGTAAAAAGCAACATAGAAATCAGTACGGTCATCCGTCTTTGCTTCCAAGTCATAAATGGCGACTTCATCTAAAAATTCTTCCACACCGTCGGGAGACATCACATCATTCTCTCGGCTCTCTTTGACAGCAGCAAAAACCAACTCTGCCACAGCCGCAAAATCCCCACGAGGTATCTGCTTATCTATCTTTTCCCCACAAATACGTACGGTCGCCTCATCCTCCAGAATATAACGGCGTGTCCCGTCATGTTCCTCACGCTGTACCATCGCCACAGGAAGCTTTTGCACTTCATTCCTTTTCACATCAGGCGTACCTGCATACACATATCCGTCCGCTAACAAGCGGAAAAAGGCGTAAAGCTCGCCCCACTCTCTCTTTGTCGCTTCAAATGCCATATATTTTCTCTTTTTACTATCGTCTGCTATTTTTTAACGGCTGCAAAGATACGCAAAAGAAGTCTTAAAAAACAGGTTTTCGAGAAACGCAAATATTAAACAATGTTATATAGCATACTTTTTAAGTCTGATTATTTGCTATTTTCCAAAAAATCCGTACCTTTGCAATGTGTTTTTCATAGTATTAGATTTAAGGTTAACAAAGGTTGGAGCAAGGCGTTGCTCCTTTTTTATTTTATCCCCCTTACTTTTACGATAAAACAAGTATTTCTTTTAATCCAGAAACCTCGACCTATCTTCAATCGTTCTCAACAGAATCCCTCCGACAGGATAATCAGGTAGAAATTTATGAAGGGAATGCGGATGTGATTTACGTTCCAATCGAACCGATGAATTAGCATTTATCAACAAATGTATCACAAATCACTGCATTTCCATAAACCTGTTCCTTATCCGGTTTGTTCTAAATGGCAAAGACAATCTTTATAAATGATAGAATCATGAAATTAAAAAAAGGAAGTATTGCATTACTAACATTGGCAGGTATGTTCTATATGAGCGTACAAAAAGCGGATGCATGCACGCGTGCCGTCTATATCGGACCGGACCATATGGTAGTAACCGGACGTACAATGGACTGGAAAGAAGATATTATGAGTAATATCTATGTTTTCCCCAGAGGAATACAACGTGCAGGATATAATAAAGAAAATGCCGTGAAATGGACTTCAAAATACGGCAGCGTCATTGCAACAGGATATGATATAGGTACGTGTGACGGAATGAATGAAAAAGGATTGGTTGCCAGTCTGTTATTTTTGCCAGAATCCGTCTTTGACCGCCCGGGAGATACACGTCCTGTCATGGGGATCAGCATATGGACACAATATGTACTGGACAATTTTGCCACCGTACATGAAGCTGTCGAGGAGCTGAAAAAAGAATCATTCCGCATTGATGCTCCCCACATGCCCAACGGTTCAGCTTCCACTCTTCACCTGGCTATTACAGATGAAACAGGAAATACAGCGGTTTTGGAATATCTGGACGGGAATTTAAGCATACACGAAGGAAAAGAATTCCAAGTGATGACCAATTCTCCACGATATGATTATCAGTTGGCTATCAATAATTACTGGAAAGAAGTAGGAGGATTGCAAATGCTGCCGGGCACGAACCGTTCCAGCGACCGCTTTGTGCGTGCCTCTTTTTATATACATGCAATCCCTCAGACTCCGGATGCTAAAATAGCTGTACCCAGTGTGCTCAGTGTGATGCGTAATGTATCTGTTCCTTTCGGAATTACCACACCGGACAAACCTCATATATCTTCCACCCGCTGGCGTTCTGTATCCGATCAGAAGAATAAAATATATTATTTTGAATCGGTCATGACTCCTAATCTGTTTTGGTTGGATTTGAAGAAAATCGACTTCAGTCCCAAAGCCGGAATCAAGAAACTGACCCTCACCAACGGAAAGATTTATGCAGGAGATGCTGTAAAAGATTTAAAAGACAGCGACTCATTTGTATTCTTATTCCAAACCCCTGTGATGTAAAACAGTAAAAATCAATATGACGTTCATGCCTCATTAAAATCGGTTAAGAGCCTCGTGAACGTCATACTTTTCTGCAAAAGTACTCCCTTCCGGCATTGAGTATCTTTTAAAATTCGTTGTTTTATAATAATACAAAAGCAATCATTTCCTCTCTGCTTCCTTATTACAAAAGAATAATTTATCTTTGAACGGATTTTAATATCCCATCAAAATCAGAACAAAAATAAAATAACTATGGAACAACCATCACTCAACGACCATAATAAACAGGAATACCCTCCCATGCATACTACAGAGCATGTCATAAACAGGACAATGGTCAATCTTTTCGGATGCGGACGGGCAATATCCGCCCATATAGAACGCAAAAAAAGCAAGCTGGATTTTGCGCTGCAAACCTGTCCGGAAGAAGCGGATATTATAAGAATAGAAAACACCGTAAACGAAGTATTGCGAAGAAATTTGCCCGTTACAATGGAATTTATCTCTCAAGAGGAAGCTATAGGGCGCTTTGACATGAAACGTTTACCGGAAAAAGCTTCCGAAACCGTACGGATTGTAAAAGTCGGCGATTACGACGAATGCCTCTGTATAGGTCAACACGTGGAAAATACGTCCGAAATAGGTACATTTAAAATTATAAGCCACGACTATAAAGACGGAATCTTCCGTATGCGGTTCAAGCTGATATAGAACAACTGTCAATCTGTCCCCCTAAAATTACAAATTGGCAGTAGCCTTGACAATCAAATGTTTAAAGAGGCTTACCAACTTTTAATGCAAAGGTTTTAATCTTTAAGAAAACCTTTATAGGTTTAAAAGAGTGCAATATAAACCGCATATCATCGAACTAATGGTATGCGGTTTGCATTATGGATAGTGAATGACAAAGCCGAAAGGTGAAGGAATTCAGAAATAAACAAAATGTTTAACCAAAACCTATAGGAGATTAAGATTATGATGCCAGTAAGAAGATCAAACCAAACATGGTTACCAAGTATTTTAATGATTTCTTTGATAACGACTGGATGGTAAAAGCCAATGCAACAGCTCCCGCCATCAATGTTATTGAAAGTGACAAAGACTACAAAGTAGAAGTCGCCGCTCCGGGAATGACCAAAGAAGACTTCAAGATTCATATCAACGAAGACAACGACTTGGTTATCTCTATGGAAAAGAAAACAGAAAGTACCGAAGGTGATAAAGAAGGCAAGAAAGAAAGCCGTTACTTGCGTCGCGAATTCTCTTATTCTAAATTCCAACAGACATTGATCCTGCCTGATGATGTAGATAAAGATAAAATTGATGCAAAAGTAAACGATGGTGTATTAACTATCGAGCTGCCGAAACGTACGCCGGAAGACAAAGAAAAAGCAGCCAAGGTTATCGAAGTTAAATAACATGCTCTCAAATTCAGAAAAGAGGGATTGCCGCAGAGGCAGTTCCTCTTTTGTTTTTATAAAAGTCCGTTTCTATTCCCTATGAGTTCATCGTAATCTTACAACCCAAAGATATAAATCTTTCACCTGTAAGATCTATAATCTTCGCATTGCATCCTCCCTTCCCTGTTCTGTTCCATATTGCCTGTTCTCTTTACGCACTATACCTCGCCAATGTCTACTTAACATATTTATCCAACACTTTTTCCAAGGCATTTTGTGAAACCGGCTTAGTCAGGCAATCATCGCATCCGGCTTCTATAGCCCTGTCTTTGTCGGACTCAAAAGCAAAGGCAGTCAAAGCGACAATAGGCACTTCTTTTGAATAAGAACGAATCAGGCGCGTAGCCTCCAGCCCATCCATATGGGGCATCTTGATATCCATCAAAATCAAGTCGGGCTGATGTTCTTTAAATTGATTCACCGCATCCTCTCCATTCTTAGCCCATAGCAGATTACATCTTTTCCCTAACAATGTCTTTAACAGCAAAAGTTGCTGTCTACATCTTCCGCCACCAGTACTGTTCTTCTTTGCAATACTTTTCTCGGTTCCGTACTCCTGATTCCGGACACTTCGTAGCCTTTTCGGATTCCGGACATTTTTTACCCGCCTTATAAGGAATCGTAAAACGAAAAGTAGAACCTTCATTCAGTTTGGATTCCGCAGTAATCTCTCCACCTAATTTTTCTACAATCACCCTACAAATCGCAAGCCCCAAACCTGTTCCCTGAACAAAAGTATTCAGTTTCACGAAACGCTCAAAAATCATTTTAATCTTCTCCTCGGAGATACCCATTCCCGTATCTTTTACATAAAAATCAATATACTCCTCCCTCACTTCAAAACCAAAACGGATTTCCCCTTTGAAAGTAAATTTTATAGCATTGGTTATCAAATTTGTAACAACTTGCATAATTCGGTTCTGATCTTCATTGATTATCAAACTGGTGTCTTTATTGTCTAATATCAAAACAACCCCAGTCTGCACCCGATCCTTATGCATCTCATACACATTACGGCACAATTCTCCCAAATCCATTGGATATCTGATGTATTCCAATGTACCCGCCTCTATTTTTGCCAAATCAAGAATGTCATTGATTAATTGCAACAATATTTCCGAATTCTGGTTGATGATGTCCGAATAAAGTTTTTCATCCTCTGCATTATCCGCTATAGTCATCAAACGGGAGAAACCTACTATTGCATTCAGAGGAGTACGGATTTCATGACTCATATTGGCTAGAAAGGCTGTTTTCAGCCTATCGGACTGCTCAGCCTTGATACGGGCCTGAACCAGTTCTTGCTCTATGTTCTGCATATTGGTAATATCCCACGAAATGCCGATAATAAGCGGTGCACGCCCTTCCAGAGGAACTAATGTTTTTAAAGTCTGCACGATACGGGTCTCGCCTGTAGCCGTCACATACGTTTCCTGCATTTCCATGCGCTCGCGGGTACGGATCAATTCCAAATCATCCCGATGAAACTTCTCCGCATTCTCATGTTCGGGAAACACTTCAAAATCAGTATGGCCCAATGCTTTGGAAGCAGGAATTTTAGAGTGGCTGGCAAACGCCTTGTTCCAATAAAGATATCGGAAATCATCTTCAGGGTCCTTCACAAACAAATAAACAGGAATATTATTCAGTATGGCATCCATCAGATAATTCAGTTCACGCAATTCGTCACGGTTCTTGATAACATCCGTTATATCCTGTGTAAAAAACCAAATCATTTCCTCGCCCTGATTTTGAATCATAAAGGCCGAAACCTGATGAACACGAAGTTTTGTTTCTCCCACACGGGTATATTTGGCACGATAAGCAAAATTACCTCCATTATCACGAATCTCTTGAACACGTTTATCAAATATTTCTTTGGTATTCAGAGAAACAGATAAATCATAAACCTTCTGTGTTCCCAGCTCCTCTTTCACTCCATATTCCTCAATAAACTGCCGGTTGGCATAAACTAAGGTTCCGTCAGCCGATACAGCCAGAATACTATCACTGACCTTATCCAGTACCCGTTTAAATATTTCCAGGTTCTGCTGTGTGGCAACTCTTTCACTAATATCACGACACATTATCAGCACATATTCATCATCCAATGGGAAAATACGGTTTTCATAATAATGATGTTCTCCGTTTACATCCAGTTCATGATGGGCCGTAGATCCTCTACCGGTAGTAATTACTTTCAGAAGATTATTATGAATATTATGATAGGCCTCTTTAGGAACCATCTCACGCATGGACATTCCTTTAAAGGTTTCATTTGAAACACCTACATGATTGGTTTCCTCATTAGAAACAACCTCAATGCCCGTTTCTTCATGATTGAAAACCGTCAACATATCCGGTAACGAATCAAGGATCTTTACTGCATATTTTTCTTTGAAACTAATGTTATCAGAGCCATGCTCCAAAGCGGACAATTTTTCTTTCAACAACCTGTTCTCCTCTCTCAAAGAGGCAAGTTCTTGCTCCACTATTTTAAGCTTGTGTTCACAATCCATATTTATTGAAAATCTTTAGGATTCCTAATCTTACAAATTTAAGAAACTTTTTGTGAATCAAGAAAGAATAGTGAATTATTTTTTAATAATGAGAAGAAGGAGGGGGATTAGTGGTGAGTAGTGAATGATGAGTGATTAGCGATTAATAGTTAGTAGTTAATGAGTTGCGCTATCATCCCGCAAGGTCATTAACCACTAACCACTAATCTAATAACTAGTATTCCGACCAGCTTTTGATAGCGATATCGTTTATCGTCATGGTACAGAAAGCATTGATAAACGCACTTGCCAGACGAGCATTGGTAATCAAGGGCACATTCAGGTCGATAGCGGCACGACGGATCTTGTATCCATTGTCCAACTCCCCGGCTGTCAGGTTCTTCGGGATATTGACTACCATGTCTATCTCTTTCCGGTGCAACATATCCAGTGCCTGAGGTTTCCCTTCCTCACTGGGCCAATACACGCGGGTATTTTCCACCCCGTTCTCGGTCAGGAAGTGGGATGAGCCTCCGGTGGCATAAAGTTTATAACCTTTCTTCTGCAACATACGGGCCGCTTCCAAGGTATCCGCTTTCTGCTTGGCATTACCTGTAGAAAGCAACACGCTCTTTTCCGGAATACGATACCCCACAGACAGCATCGCCTTCAATACGGCACACGAAGTATCCGTACCGATGCAGCCTACTTCACCGGTAGAGGCCATGTCTACCCCCAATACCGGATCGGCTTTCTGCAAACGGTTGAAAGAGAACTGGCTGGCCTTAATACCCACATAATCCAACTCGAAAAGATTCTTATTCGGTTTCTCAACCGGCAGTCCGAGCATCACTTTGGTAGCCAGTTCAATAAAATTGATTTTCAGCACCTTGCTGACAAAGGGGAAGCTGCGTGAAGCACGAAGGTTACATTCAATCACCTTGATATCGTTATCCTTTGCCAGATATTGGATATTGAACGGACCGGAGATATTCAATTCCTTGGCTATCTGACGGGAGATGCGCTTGATGCGGCGCACCGTTTCCACATACAACTTTTGCGGTGGGAACTGGATAGTGGCATCGCCTGAATGCACTCCGGCATACTCAATGTGCTCACTGATAGCATATGCCACAATCTCACCATTCTGAGCCACAGCGTCCATTTCCACTTCCTTGGCGTGCTCGATGAACTGGCTCACCACTACCGGATGCTTTTCGATACATTGGCAGCCAGTTTCAGGAAGCGTTCCAACTCTTCTTGATTGAGCAGACATTCATGGCCGCACCACTCAGCACATACGAGGGACGTACCAAAACAGGGAAGCCTACCTTGTCAATAAAGGCATGGATGTCTTCCATAGAAGTCAATGCGCTCCATTCGGGCTGATCCACTCCGATGCGGTCCAGCATGGCCGAGAATTTATCCCGGTCTTCGGCATTGTCAATGCTCTTGGCACTGGTACCGAGGATATTTACATTTTGCGCATCCAGACGGAGAGCCAGATTGTTAGGAATCTGGCCACCGGTAGATACAATGACTCCGTGAGGATTCTCCAGTTCGAGAATATCCATCACACGCTCGAAAGTCAGCTCGTCAAAGTACAGACGGTCGCACATATCATAGTCGGTAGAAACCGTTTCGGGATTATAATTAATCATGACACTGCGGTAACCCTCCTTACGGATAGTCTGCAAAGCCTGCACACCACACCAGTCAAATTCCACCGACGAACCGATGCGGTAAGCGCCTGAACCCAGTACCACGATGGATTTATGGTCGCCTAAGTACTTTACGTCATTGGCCACACCGCTATACGTCAAATACAGATAGTTGGTCTGTGCAGGGTACTCGGCCGCCAAGGTATCGATTTGTTTCACCACCGGAAGGATTCCCACCTGCTTGCGATGATTACGCACATACAGAATACCGTCTTCCATATCTCCTTCGTAGCCAATGGCACGGGCTATCTGGAAATCGGAGAATCCCTGCACTTTCGCCTTGCGGAGCAATTCGTCCGGCATATCGGTAATCTGCTTGTGGTTATTGCCCCATTCGTGCATCTCTTTAGAAGTGTCCATGATGTGCTGCAATTTCTGCAAGAACCATTTGTCAATCTTGGTCAGCTCATGAATCTGGTCTACCGTGTAACCTGCACGCATGGCTTTGCTGATCACGAAAATACGTTTGTCCGTCGGCTCACGAAGGGCTTTGTCCACGTCTTCTATAACCAATTCCTTATTCTCTACGAAACCATGCATTCCCTGACCAATCATGCGCAAACCTTTCTGAATGGCTTCTTCGAAAGTACGTCCGATAGCCATCACCTCGCCCACCGATTTCATGGACGAGCCCAGTTCACAGTCCACACCGTGGAACTTGCCCAAGTCCCAACGGGGAATCTTGCACACCACATAGTCCAGTGCAGGCTCGAAGAAGGCACTGGTGGTCTTTGTCACCGAGTTTTTCAAGTCGAACAACCCATATCCCAAGCCTAATTTGGCGGCAACGAAAGCCAACGGATAACCGGTAGCCTTGAAGCCAATGCAGACGAACGCGAAAGACGGGCGTTGACCTCAATGACACGGTAATCTTCCGATTCGGGATCGAAGGCATACTGTACATTGCATTCGCCCACAATGCCGATATGGCGGATGATACGGATAGCCAGTTCACGAAGTTTATGATACTCGGCATTGGTCAGTGTCTGCGAAGGGGCGATCACGATAGACTCGCCGGTATGGATACCCAGCGGGTCGAAGTTCTCCATGTTACATACAGTGATGCAGTTATCATAACGGTCACGGACCACTTCATACTCCACCTCCTTCCAGCCTTTCAAACTCTTTTCCACCAATACCTGCGGCGAGAAAGAGAAGGCCTTTTCAGCCAGAACATTCAGTTCCTCTTCATTGTCACAGAAACCTGAGCCCAAACCACCCAATGCATAGGCGGCACGGATAATGACCGGATAACCTAATTCTTTAGCGGCGCGACGGGCATCTTCCAGATTTTCCACCGCTTCGCTCTTGATGGTCTTGACATTGATTTCATTCAGTTTTTCTACAAACAATTCACGGTCTTCAGTATCCATGATGGCCTGCACGGGAGTACCCAACACACGGACATTGTATTTTTCGAAGATACCTGCTTTGTACAGTGCCACCCCACAGTTCAAGGCAGTCTGTCCGCCGAAAGACAGGAGCACGCCGTCCGGACGTTCCTTTCTATCACCTTCTCTACAAAATAAGGAGTAACGGGCAGGAAATAAATCTGGTCTGCCACCCCTTCGCTGGTCTGCACGGTAGCGATGTTCGGGTTGATCAGAACCGTTTCAATCCCTTCCTCCTTCAAGGCTTTCAATGCTTGCGAACCCGAATAGTCGAACTCTCCGGCCTCGCCAATCTTCAAGGCACCGGAACCTAATAACAATACTTTCTTTATTTCGTCTTTCATACTTGTTCTTTTTAATACACGGTTTATAACAACTTCACAAACTCATCAAACAGGAACTCGGTATCCGTAGGTCCCGATGCAGCTTCCGGATGGAACTGTGCCGAGAACCAAGGTTTGGTTTTATGCCTGATACCCTCGTTGGAACCGTCATTCATATTGATGAACAGCGGTTCCCAATCGGTTCCCAATGTATTATTATCTACCGCATAACCGTGGTTCTGACTGGTAATGAAACAACGTTCCGTTCCTATCATGCGCACCGGTTGGTTATGGCTGCGATGACCGTATTTCAATTTATAGATGGTAGCGCCTCCTGCTTTGGAAAGCAACTGATTCCCCATACAAATGCCGAAGATAGGCTTGTCGCTCAGGCTCATCGCCTTGCGGATATGCTGTACCGCCTCATCGCAAGTATCCGGATCACCCGGACCGTTCGAAATAAACAATCCGTCATACTCCATCCCTGTAAAGTCATGGTTCCAAGGAACACGGATCACTTCCACATCCCGTTTCAGTAAGCAACGGATAATATTTGTCTTTACACCACAATCCACCAACACCACTTTTTTCTTACCTGCACCTTCATTATAACGAATGACTTCCTTACACGATACTTTATCTACATAATTGATACCTGCATACGTTGCTTCGGGCACATTGCCGGGTTCATCATCAAATACGATTTTCCCCATCATTACCCCATGTTCGCGAAGAACTTTGGTCAGTTCACGGGTATCGATGCCTGTAATGCCCGGCACTTGCTCACGCTTCAGCCAGTCGGCCAGACTTTCTTTCGCATTCCAGTGACTGTATTCTTCACTGTAATCACTTACAATAATCGCTTCGGCATGGATACGTTCACTTTCCATAAAAGTAGCCAAGCCATTGGGTTCGATAGTAAAGGGAGGTACCCCGTAGTTACCGACCAACGGATAAGTTAAGGTCATCAGCTGCCCCGCGTATGAAGGGTCTGTCAAACTCTCAGGATAACCGGTCATAGCGGTATTAAACACCACTTCGCCGGCTACCGGTTTTCATAACCGAACGACTTGCCCGGAAACGGCTCCCGTCGTCGAGGATCAATGTTACATTTCTCATCTAATCTATCTTGAATGGTTGTTCTTTAGAATTGATAAACTTTTTCTATATAGTCTATAAACGCCTGGTTCACCAGCTTCACTCCACCCGGAGTAGGATAATCCCCACTGAAATACCAGTCGCCCGTATGGTTGGGACACGCTTCATGCAATCCTTCCAGTGTCTGATAAACGATTTCCACTTTCGCCTGCGTACCCTTCGGAGTGAGAAGTTCCACCATTTTTGCCGCAATCTCCTCATTAGTGATAGGGGCATAAATTTCTTTCACATAATTCACCATCTGCTCTTTGGGTAACCCCACCTGGTCTTTCGATTTGTTGTAAGCACGGGCTATCACATCTTTCATATCCCGTTCTTTCAATAAATCGATAGCAGCCTTGAAAGCGATAAACTGATCCATACTGGCCATATCAATACCATAATAATCAGGATAACGCACCTGTGGCGAAGAAGAAACAATGACGATTTTCTTCGGATGCAGGCGGTCGAGGATGCCGATAATGCTCTGTCTTAACGTAGTTCCCCGGACGATGCTGTCGTCAATAATCACCAAATTATCCACATGAGGCACAAGGCTTCCATAAGTGATATCATACACATGGGCAGCCAAATCATTCCGACTGTTGCCTTCGGCGATAAAGGTACGCAACTTGATATCCTTGATGGCTACTTTCTCGCTACGGATACGCCTGGACAGGATTTTTTCCAGTTCCTCGTGATTGGGATGATGCCCCAAAGCCTCTATCTTCTTTACTTTCAGTTCATTCAGATAATTGTCGAATCCTTCCAGCAGTCCATAGAAAGCCACTTCCGCCGTATTGGGTATAAAAGAGAATACGGTATGCTCCACATCATAGTCTACCGCTTTCAAAATAGGATTCACCAGTTTTTCGCCCAGCTGTTTTCTTTCCTTATAAATATCCATGTCACTTCCCCGGCTGAAATAGATACGTTCGAAGGAACAGGCTTTCTTCTCTTTCGCCCGGTTGATCTGTGCCAGACGCATCTTTCCAGTCTTGCTTATAAGGATAGCCTGTCCCGGTTGCAATTCATTGATGCTTCCGGCAGATACATTCAAGGCAGTCTGAATGACAGGGCGCTCGGATGCCAATACCATGATTTCATCGTCCATGTACCAGAAAGCCGGACGAATGCCCCACGGATCGCGCACCGCAAAAGACTCACCGCTACCGGTCATACCGCAGATCACATAGCCTCCATCCCACTCCTTGCTCGAAGTCTTGAGGACATTGCCCAGATCAATGCGGTCTTCTATAGCGTGAGTGATATCCATGCCTTTCAGACCTTCCTTCACATTCCACATAGAGGCGCTCCACCTCGCGATCCAAACGGTGCCCCACTTGTTCCAGCATAATATATGTGTCGGCATATTTACGCGGATGCTGGCCGTCGGCAGTGATACGTGCGAAAATCTCATCCACATTGGTCATGTTGAAATTGCCGCACAACGCCAAATTCTTGGCACGCCAGTTGTTACGGCGCAAGAACGGATGCACGTAGGAGATACCGCTTTTTCCGGTAGTGGAATAACGCAAATGCCCCATATATACCTCTCCGGCAAAGGGAAGGCATTTCTTGGCGTATCCGGCATCATGCAATTGTTCAGGCGCCAAATCCTTGAAATGATTTTGCACCGTACCGAATATCTCTGTTATCGCCCCTGAACCTAAAGCTCTTTCACGGAACATATATTCTTCACCGGGATTGGCCTCCAGTTTGACACAGGCCAGCCCGGCGCCTTCCTGTCCGCGGTTATGTTGTTTTTCCATCAGCAGATACAGCTTGTTCAAGCCATACATCCAGGTTCCATACTTTTCCTGATAATATTCCAGCGGTTTCAGCAGTCGTATCATAGCGACTCCACATTCATGCTTTAACGGTTCCATGCTCTCTCTTTACTACTTAAATTAATAGTTCATTTTCAGATTCTTATAAAAACATCCCAAAGGTATGACAAGACCTTCTGTCATTTTTCCAAACTTACTTACGGTACATCTTTCAAGAATTATGCCGGAAACTTCCTGCATAATCTCCGGCAGCATTGCCTTCTATTCTACTGTTACCGACTTCGCCAGATTTCGTGGCTGATCCACATTCTTCCCTTTGCAAATGGCTACATGATAGGCCAATAACTGTAAGGGGACCGTAGCTATCAACGGTTCGAGGCACTCTAATGTTTCGGGCAACTCAATGCAATCATCGGCCAACTTACTGATTACCGTATCTCCTTCTGTGACCAAAGCGATTACTTTTCCCTTCCGCGCCTTGATTTCCTGTATGTTACTCATTATCTTTTCATACATCGCATTATGCGTAGCTACCACCACAACAGGCATTTCGGCATCAATCAATGCGATAGGTCCATGTTTCATCTCAGCGGCGGGATAGCCTTCAGCGTGAATATAAGATATCTCCTTCAACTTTAACGCGCCTTCCAAAGCTACCGGGAAACTGTACCCCCGCCCCAAATAGAGGAAATTATGTGCATAGGTGAAAATACGCGACAGTTCCGCTATTTTAGGATTACTGATCAATATCTTTTTTATTTTAGCCGGAATCACAGTCAATTCCCGGATCACTTCCAGGTATTTCATCTGCCATACTCTCTTTGCCAGTGTCAGCGCCAGCATGGTAAGCACGGTTACCTGTCCGGTAAATGCCTTGGTGGACGCCACTCCTATCTCCGGTCCTACATGAATATAAGAACCGGTATCTGTAATGCGCGGAATGGATGAACCTACCGCATTGCATATACCATAGATAAAAGCTCCTTTCTCTTTCGCCAGTTCTATGGCAGCCAATGTATCGGCCGTTTCACCCGATTGCGAGATAGCTATTACCACATCGTCTTCATGAATCACCGGATCACGATAGCGGAACTCGGAGGCATATTCCACTTCTACCGGAATACGGCAGAAACTTTCTATCAGTTGTTTCCCTATCAATCCGGCATGCCACGAAGTTCCGCAAGCCACAATTACAAAGCGACGGGCCTTGAGCAAACGTTCCTTATGATCAATAACCGCCGACAGTACTACTTTATCACCGTCCGCATTGATGCGTCCACGCATACAGTCGTTAATACAATCGGGTTGTTCGAATATCTCCTTCAACATGAAATGCGGGTATCCCCCTTTCTCCAGTTGTCCCAGATTCATTTCCACCGTACGTACTTCGGGATTTTGAAGCACGTTGTCCAGATTGACGACTTCCAATGTCTTGTCTCTGCGAATCACCGCTATCTCCCCATCTTGCAGATACACCACTTTATCCGTATACTCTACAATCGGAGTAGCATCCGAAGCCAGAAAGAATTCATCCTTCCCTATCCCTACCACCAGCGGACTGCTTTTGCGTGCTGCAATAATCTCATCGGGATTATTCTTGTCGAGCACCGCTATAGCGTATGCGCCAATCACCTCATGCAGAGCCAACTGAACGGCAGTAAGTAAATCTAAATGGTTGGAAAGTTGGAAAAATTCAATTAACTGTACGAGAACTTCGGTATCTGTACTACTTTTAAAGATGAACCCTTTTTTTTGTAGCTTTTCTTTCAGGGTAGCGTAGTTTTCAATAATACCATTGTGGATAAGAGCTAGATTCTTTGAAGAAGAAAATGAGGATGAGCGTTAGCCTGACAAGGCTCTCCGTGGGTGGCGCATCGGGTGTGGGCAATACCAATTGTACCGGAAACGTCTTTTGGGAAACAAAGCCTCTAGGTCTGAAACCTTTCCTTTCGTTTTATAAACGTTCAACCTCCTTTTTTTGTCTATCAATGCGACTCCTGCGCTATCATAGCCCCGGTATTCCAACCGCTTCAGGCCTTTTATGAGAACAGGGTAAGCATCTCGTTTTCCAATATAGCCTACTATTCCACACATAATCTACTAAGTATATGTTCTGATTCGACTGCAAAGATACAAATATCAATTAACATAAATGCAATAAAAAACCATAAATAATTGACGAAAGCGATAAAAAAGTAAGAATAAAAATCGAAAAGAAATATTTTATTCGTTTTTTTAATAAATATGAAAACTTACAGTATGATATTGTCTGTTGTGGTTTTAGTTACGATTTGAAAGACAGTAAGCAAGCAAGAAGGGTAATGTAAAGAGGACCGTCATCCCGACGCCCTCTCCGCAAACTTAAAACAACCAACAAAAGAAATAGATAACCTTTATGCAGTGATTATCTAATAAAAAGCAATTCACGATATTTAGGTAATGTCCACATCTGGTTGTCTACGATCAGCTCCAGCTTGTCGATATGATAACGTATCTCTTCCAGCATCGGGGCGATGGTATCGTGATAGGCAATGGCCTTTCGCGCTCGCTCTCTATTTTGTTCGCCACTTTTCGCGCCTCCACCATGGCATTTACATGCTCGGTGATGAAAATGGTTCGCCGGGCAATCTCTTCGATGAGTTTCATGTTCTCAGCCGACAGTTGGGATGCTTTTTCCGCCGGGAAGAGCTCTTTCATTTTATACACATTGTCTATCAGCTTGCTTTGGTATTCGGTGGCTACGGGGATGATGTGGTTCATCGCCAGGTCGCCCAGCACGCGCGCCTCGATCTGGATTTTCTTTGTGTAAGTTTCCCATTTCACTTCATTGCGCGCCTCCAGCTCCTTGCGGGTCATCACGCCGGTGGATTCGAACATGGCGATGCTCGCGGGCTTCAAGTAGTTGTCGAAAATGAGCGGGCAGCTCGTTTCGCAGTCCAGACCCCGGTGGGCGGCCTCCGCCTTCCATTCGTCCGAGTAGCCGTTGCCGTCAAAACGGACAGGCTTGCACTTTTGATGTAGCGGCGGATAATTTCGATGATGGCGGAGATTTTCGGTTCACCCTTTTCGATGAGCGCATCCACGTCCTGCTTGAACCGGGCAAGTTGTTCGGCAACGGCCGCGTTGAGCGCGATCATGGCACTGGCACAGTTTGCCTCCGAGCCTACGGCGCGGAATTCGAAGCGATTGCCGGTGAAGGCGAACGGCGAGGTGCGGTTGCGGTCGGTATTGTCAATCAGCAGTTCGGGGATTTGCGGGATGTCCAGCTTCATTCCCTGTTTGCCTGCCAGTGAGACAAGGTCGTCGTTACCGCTTTCTTCTATATGGTCCAGACTTGCGTGAGCTGTTTGCCCAGGAAAGAAGAAATGATGGCGGGCGGCGCTTCGTTGGCTCCCAGGCGATGGGCGTTGGTGGCACTCATGATAGAAGCTTTCAGCAAACCGTTGTGGTGGTATACCGCCATCAGGGTGTTGACTATGAAGGTAATGAAGCGCAGATTGTCTTCGGCGGTCTTGCCCGGAGCCATCAGCAGGACGCCGGTGTCTGTACCCAGTGACCAGTTGTTATGCTTCCCCGAGCCGTTGACGCCTTTGAAGGGTTTTTCGTGCAGCAACAGGCGGAAGCCGTGGCTCCGCGCCACCTTGCGCATGAGCGACATGAGAAGCATGTTATGGTCTACCGCCAGGTTGCATTCTTCGAAAATGGGAGCCAGCTCAAATTGGTTGGGAGCCACTTCGTTATGGCGGGTCTTGACGGGTATGCCCAGTTCCAGCGCCTGTATTTCGTCTTTCATAAAGGCAGCCACACGCGTGGGGATGGCTCCGAAGTAATGGTCTTCCAATTGCTGGTTCTTGCTGGCTTCGTGTCCCATCAGGGTGCGCCCGGTCAGCAGCAGGTCGGGACGGGCGGCATACAGTCCTTCGTCTACCAAGAAGTATTCCTGTTCCCAGCCCAGGTAGGCCACCACTTTCTTCACTTCCGGGTTGAAGTAACGGCACACGTCCACGGCGGCTTTGCCCACAGCACTCAAGGCTTTCAGCAGTGGCGTTTTGTAGTCCAGCGACTCGCCGGTGTAAGCAATGAAAACGGTAGGGATGCACAGGGTGTCGTCCACCACGAAGACAGGCGATGAGGGGTGCCTGTAGGCAAGCGCCGGCTCGAAGTCTGGACGAGGAGCTTCGAAAATTCTTCCATCATTCCACCCTTGCCGTCGTGTTCCACAAAGGCGTCGTGCTTTTCGGCTGTGCCTTCCGTCAGGGTTGGAACCAATGGGTGTAGTCGGTTCAGCGTTTCATGCCTGCCGCCACTTCGTCGGCTATGGCACGTTGTCCATGGCGTCCGTCAGTTTGGCATAGACGGCGCCGGGCAGATACTTGAACATTTTCTCGCGGTTGAAAACGTATTTGGCGAAATATTCACTGGGCCTTTCGGCTGGTGTCTCCACCGTTGCTGCTTTCTTCTTGAAAGCCGTTTCGACTACTCTGAATCTTAATTTTGACATAATACCTAAATTTGTTTAGTTGTTGATTAGTAGAATGAATGGAAAAATTTTGTGATTAATTTAATTGTATGCCGACTCGCCATGCTCGTAGATATCGAGTCCTTCCTCTTCAATGCGTTTCGGAACACGCAAGCCATGTATCTTGTCCAGCACTTTAAAAACAATGAAGCCCATGCCTGCCGCCCACACTCCTACTACGGCCGCGCCGAAGAGCTGTGCCAGCAGGAAGCTGCTTCCGCCGCCATAGAACAGCCCCTCTTCTGTAGCGAAGAGTCCTGTAAGAATCGTTCCCAGGCAACCGCAAACGCCGTGTACGGACGATGCGCCGGGGTCGTCAATTTTCAGCACATGGTCGATAAAGTCGACTGCAAATATCATTACCACGCCGCAAATGGCACCGATAAGTACAGACCCGAAAGGCGATACCAGGTCACATCCCGCCGTGATGCCCACCAGTCCTGCCAGCACACCGTTCAGTGTGAGGGACAAGGAAGGTTTGCCATACTTCATCCAACTCGCCACCAGTGCGAAGAAACCTCCTGCACAAGCTGCCAGGTTGGTAGTGAGGAACACATGCGAAATGGTCGTCTGGTCTCCACTTGTCGCCGCTGCCAACTGCGAACCGGGTTGAACCCGAACCAGCCGAACCAAAGGATAAACACGCCCAGGCAGGCAAGCGTCAAACTATGACCGGGGATGGCCCTTGATTTGCCGTCTTTCCCGTATTTGCCAATACGCGGCCCCAGAATGGCGGCGCCCACCAAGGCAATCCATCCGCCTACGGAGGAACCACCGTAGAACCGGCAAAGTCATGAAAGTAGTGCCGAACGTCCTCATCATAAAGGAGCCTTCGTCTCCGTTCATCAGCCATCCGCCGCCCCAGGTCCAGTGGCCGGAAACCGGATAAATGAGTACGCTGATAAAGACAGTATAGACCAGATACATGGAGAACTTGGTACGTTCCGCCATGGCCGGACACGATGGTGGCCGCCGTGGCGCAGAATACAGTCTGGAAAATCAGGAAGCCTTCGATGGGCAATCCGTTGTCGATGATTTTGTCCATCGCCTCCAAGTTGAAAAAATGGGGGGCACCCACAAAACCGCCTATGCCGAACATCAGCCCGAAGCCGATGAACCAGAACAGGATGGAGCCGAACATGAAGTCTACCAGATTCTCTTCATCAGCACGTTGGCCGTGTTCTTGGTACGGATGAACCCGGCTTCTACCAGTGCGAATCCCGGTTGCATGAAGAATACCAGCATGGCGGCAAGTAGCATCCATACGGTGTTGAGTCCGGTAGCAAGTTCGCCTAGGGCCCCGGCGGTTGCATCGGGCGCCGCGGTGGTGGCTGCCACGCCTGCATCTTGCGCCCAAAGGCCGGCGGGGAGCATAAATAAGAGTATAGTATCCATAATTTTTCTCGTTTACGTTGTAGTATTGTTTTATTCCCGACTTTACTTTTGCCGGTAAAGGGAAGTAGCTTGCGCTTATTTTTCCTGTTCTGCATTATACAGGGCTATGTCACCCCGCTCGCCCGTGCGTATGCGGACGGCGTCTTCAATGGGGATGACGAAAATACGTCCGTCGCCTATCTCGCCGGTGCGCCGCCTTGATGATGGCTTGCACTGTTTTCTCCACATTCTTTTCGCGCACCACGATGGAAACCAGGATTCTTTCAATCGAACTGGTATCATACACCACACCACGGTAGATACGTCCCTGGCGTGCTTTACCAATGCCTCTTACATCGTAGTAGGAAAACCATTCGATGTCGGCTTCGAGCAACGCGTCCTTTACGTCCTCGAACTTGGTCTTACGGATAATAGCCTCAATTTTCTTCATTGTTGTACTTGTAATTTATATGTTCCAATCTTTTTACCTTTTAAAACTGATACCTCTCTACTTTGTCGTTATGTCTGAATTTGTTATTGTATCTGCATTTTCAGCACTTCCTGTCAGAAACTCAGTCCGAATACGAAATAGGCCCCTTCGGTGCGCGGATTCACCGTCACCTTGGCGAAGGCGGGGACTGAGAATGAGTCTGTAATCTTGATTCCTTTGATACCCTAAGGCTGATGTCGCATACGGCGAACCCGTCCGAACCGCTGCATTCCGGATCTGCGGACACGTTATAGAAGTCATTGGCCCATGGCGTGGTTCTATTTCTGCCGTCCAGTCCAGGCCTGCCAGTTTGAAGGGGGCGGCGAGTGATATGTAAGAGGAGTAAGCCCGGTCGCCGTCCTTGTTCACCCCGTCGGCACCTGCAAAGTTGGTGTACCAGTTCACTGCCAGCGGACCGAAATCGTAACCTATCTGCGCTTCGAATACATGGCTGGTATGGTGCGTGCCATAGTGGAAATAGCCGGGGCCGCCATTGAACCAGTAGTCTGTCACCGAAATGCTGAAACCGCCGGTGCTGTAGCCCAGCGTCAGGTCCAGTTCTTTCGTATCAGCGGACTCAATGCCTGCGGATCCCCATGCGCCGAGCGAAAATCCTTTGTAGGCAACGGACAATGACGGCTGTATGCTTACGCCTCCCAAATCCTGTCCGCGCCAAATATAGCCGCTTACCAAGTCAGTCTCTACGCTGGCTTCCACCTTGTCTTGAGCGATGCTCGTTGCCGGCACTGTCATGGACAGGCCTAATAGCAATGCCGTTTCTTTAAAATTCATCTTCATAGCTTTTACCTTTTAATTAATAATAGTGAGTATGTCATATTTTATATACCTATTGGCTTGATTGATAAGTCCGATGCAAGCACAAAGTGCTTCAAGGTGTTGTCATGTACTGTGCTCAGAGCAACCATTTTCTGATCCGTTTCATGGCTTCTTCGCAATCCGCCCGCTCCGAAAGCGGTCAAGCGGATATATCCTTCACCACTGGGGCCGAAGCCTACCCCCGGCGTGCCCACTACATTGGCTTCATACAGCATCTGTTCAAAGAATTTCCACGAGTTTACCTCACCCGGTGTCTTCACCCACAGGTAGGGGCGTTCTTCCGCCGAAAACTTTGAGTCCTGTACTTTCCAACGCTTCTTTCATGATGCGGGCGTTAGCCATATAATACTGTATGATGGCTTTCACTTGCTTTTTGCCCTCGGGGGTATAGATCGCTTCGGCACCACGCTGGGTGATATAGGATGTGCCGTTGAACTTGGTGCACTGGCGGCGGTTCCACATCCGGTTCAGCGGAATGCGCCTCCTTCCAGCGTGGCGGCTGTGAGTTCTTTCGGTACGACGGTGTATCCGCAACGCACCCCGGTGAATCCGGCCGTCTTCGAGAAACTGCGAAATTTATCGCTACTTCTTCGCCTTTTATCTCATAAATGGAGTGAGGAATGTCCGGGTCTTGTATGTAGGCCTCGTAGGCAGCATCGTAAAGGATGAGGGTATCATTTTCCAATGCATAGTTCACCCATTTTTTCAGTTCGGCCTTGCTAATGACCGTCCCCGTAGGGTTATTGGGATAGCAGAGGTATAGGATATCTATCCTGCGGTCGGGAATTTCGGGCACGAAATTATTCTCGCTCAGGCAAGGTATATACCACGTTGCTCCATCGCCCGTCTTCCAGTATCCCGGCACGGCCGCACATTACGTTCGAATCGATGTATACGGGGTAGATGGGGTCTGTCACGCCGATGCTGTTGTCGTGGCGAAGGATGTCTCCGATATTTCCCGTATCGCTCTTGGCGCCGTCACTGATAAAGACTTCGCCGGGTTCCAGATAGACGCCGCGCGGAGCGTAATCGTTCCTGATGACGGCATCTATCAGGAAATCATAACCTTGTTCGGGACCGTAACCGTGGAATGTCTCTTTGTTTGCCAGCTCGTCTACTGCCTTATGCATGGCTTCGATGGAAGCTTGAGGCAGCGGGCGGGTTACATCTCCGATACCCAGGCGGATAAGGTCCGTTTTGGGATGAGAGACTTTGAATGCATTTACCTTTTTGGCAATGTCCGAAAACAAGTAATTGTTTGGTAGTTTTAAAAAATGTTCGTTTACTAGTGCCATCGTTGTTATTGTTTTTATCGTTGTTTTAAGTTTTTCAAAATCATTATCACATCTCTATTTCGCCTTCGAAAACCTTTCCGGCCGGACCGGTCATGTATACATGTCCGTCTTTCTCGTCCCAGTGGATGTGGAGATCGCCTCCGTCCATCCTTACCCACGATTTTCGTCCGGCTTTATGGTTCAGTACGGCCGCCACGGCGGTGGCGCAAGCCCTGTTCCACAAGCCATTGTGATGCCTGAACCTCTTTCCCACACCTCATCCGTAAGGATTGGTCCGGCAATATTTCTACAAATTCCACATTGGTCCGCTCAGGAAAAGCGGATGATTTTCCAGTTTCGACCAACCGCCGGCAAATCCACCTCTTTATATCATCTACGAAAATGACAACATGCGGATTTCCCATGCAGACGAATGTTCCTTTGTATTCTTTCCATCGGCCAAGATAGTTTCTGCCAGCATTCCGCCGGTTTCGTAGCTATCTGTCCGGGGTTTGATAGCAGGGCGTACCCATATCTACGGTTACATCCTTCACCACCCCGTTGCCTGTATGAAGTTTCAGGATTTTGATTCCCGAAAGGGTTTCCAGTGTGATCACCTCCTTATCCGTCAGTCCTTTCTCGTATACATATTTGCCTATGCAGCGCGAGGCGTTTCCACACATCATGGCTTCGAGCCGTCTGCATTGAATATACGCATACTGAAATCCGCTTTTTCGGATATTTCTAATCAGTACCAGACCGTCTGCACCGATACCGGTATGATAAGCGCTCCATTTTCTGGCGGCTTTTATCGGATCTTGCAGCGGAGAAACAATATTTACATAGATATAATCATTGCCGGTTCCTTGCATCTTGGTGAACTTGATAGTTGTTGCCATTTTGATTAATACTTATTTATTGTTGTTTTTTGCTTTTAATTATATGCAAATATATGTCTTTTTGATATTTTATAAGATATAATTGTTTCTATTTTCTTATTTATTTTCACTCTAATAACAAATAGAAACCGAAATGTTTGTTTTATCTTTCAAATTACATCAGAACAAGGGAAGATAGTTTTGAATTATAAGTCAATAGGTCGTTATATGATTGGGGAATGTAATATTCCCATTATTATATTCGGTCGATTGACTATAAAGGGGATATGCCGTCATAAATACAATCTATATGAATAAAAGAAATGCCCAAACTTACAATTTAAAAGTATTTTTCACAATATATCTTTCAAATATTAAATAAACACGTCATATACACAACAAACTGTAAGACAAGGACGCAAGACTGCATCTTTTATCAAAGAAAGCATCAGCTCTTCATCAAAAAGAAATAAATTACCTACTTTTGCAGAACAATATGAAATACAAACCAACATTATTATAAACCAAAGACAGCAATAATGGCAAAAACAGAGCAAACAGGTCTTTATGACGCAACCAACGAACATGACGCTTGCGGCGTAGGCATGTAGTCAACATTCATGGCAACAAATCGCATGAATTGGTAGACTCCGCATTAAAGGTATTGGAAAACATGCGCCACCGAGGCGCAGAAGGAGCCGATAACAAAACCGGCGACGGAGCCGGAATCATGCTACAGATTCCCCACGAATTCATCCTCCTGCAAGGCATCCCCGTACCCGAAAAAGGAAAATACGGAACCGGACTCGTATTTCTGCCCAAAGACGAAAAAGAGCAAGCCAGCATCCTGAGCATTATGATTGAAGAAATAGAACGCGAAGGACTTACCTTGATGCACCTGCGCAATGTGCCCACCAACCCCGCCTGCCTGGGCAAGGACGCACGGGCCACCGAACCGGACATCAAACAGGTATTCATCACCGGAGTGACAGATGCGGACAGCCTGGAACGCACCTCTACATCATCCGCAAGAAGATAGAAAAGCGTGCGGCACACGGACTTCTACATCGTTTCGCTATCGGCAAAAAACATTATATATAAAGGTATGCTCTCGTCCATGCAAGTGCGCGAGTACTTCCCGGACCTGACGCAACCCTATTTTACCAGTGGATTGGCATTGGTACACTCCCGTTTCAGCACCAACACATTTCCTACATGGAGCCTCGCCCAACCGTTCCGTTTGTTAGCGCACAACGGCGAAATCAATACCATCCGCGGTAACCGGGGTTGGATGGAGGCGCGCGAAAGTGTCCTTTCCTCTCCGGCATTGGGGGATGTCAAAGACATCCGTCCCATTATCCAGCCGGGCATGAGCGACAGCGCCT
>SCPP01000140.1_pt1 | contig 47685 bp, 42 predicted proteins | sample 6106811 | NCBI WGS metagenome assembly SCPP01 (sample SAMN10720449, study PRJNA508395) | human gut metagenome | isolation source: Participant 2 stool, 15 month | host: Homo sapiens | collected 2018
TTTGTCGCTACCGCACCAAACCGGATCTATTTTATAAATAGACGGATATCCTTCTGTTGTAGTTACAGCCATATAGGCATATCCATTCTCCACATACGGAAGTATTGCCAAAGCCGGAGATCAAATCGGCAGAAGGCAAACCAGTTACATAAGTCAGTTTCCGGTTTCTCCTTTATATATCGCTAACTGATTAGCTGTGAAACCAGTTTCAGTCAAGGGACGATCATACATCAACAACAAGAAATAATCTCCCGTAATATGCCAACAACGAATGAAAGATTTACCTCCGGTCTGCGCTTCGATACTATAATAATAATCAGGATCAAACTCTTCCGTTCCTGCCTTTATACGTACTACTCCGGCATCCAAGGTAGTCTGTTGCCGTTTATCAGCCATTGTTTTGGCATAACTAGGAGAAAATACATAAATATCACCATTATCTGCCGCCCAAATCGTTTGATAATACTGTGATTTAAAACGCCCGCAAGCATAACTGATCTTATCTGTTTCTATGATTTTTTTATTTGTCAGCGTTTCATCATCAAAAATAGCCACCCAGCATTTATTGGGATATTGCGTCCATTGCAATTCACCTTTTTTATAACTGCTGCTGTTGGAACCACCATCTTCTGTCTTTACCAAATCCTCATTGCCGGGAAGTATCCACTTTCCCCCGTCAGTAGCCGAACCATATTGACTTAACCCCATTGGAATAGCAGCGCTATACAGTTTATTATTTCGTTCCAATATGCCGGCCAATGTTACATATTCTCCATTTCCCAAGAAGTTTTCGGACATATAAGCCTTATTTTGAGTATCATTCGTTGTAAATGTTTCAGCAGATACGTCCAAATAAGAAAGCAAAAACATCTTTGGTAAATATCCATTCTCATCAGCATACGCTGTGGGTCCGTCACCGGTAGACGAGGTCATGATATATTTATCATAAATACCGTAAGTAGTAAATCTCTTTACGGCAAACTCCCCCGAACGAGCCTTTACTTCATTATTTGAATCCATGATATAAGAACGGGTCGTACCTGCATTCCCTTGATTATAAGTCAGCGCATAAAGATATTGATTCTTGTAAAACACCCATTGAGTTGCACCATCATTCACAAGACCATTATTCACTGTAGAAACAGTACCTTTATCCAACGTTTCAGAAGTAAGCAGCACATTCGTTGTATTTCCAGACGCTGTGACCGACGATGCAATAACATACTCACCTTTAGCCTCGGTACCCGAACCGTAATCCGGCTCATTATCCGTACATGCACTCAACGCCATTCCTACTATGGCAATAGCAGCAAATCCGTTCAAAAAGAAATCTTTCTTCATTTTATTCTTCTATTTAATTTTAAATCCAATTAATTATAAACTCCTTTTTCCAATTCTTTAATTACCGAAACAAACACGCAGTTTACCATAAAAAGCCCTACCGGCCTTCTGAAGACTAAAATTATCATATAACTTCTCATCTGTGAAGTTACGACATTCCAATGATACGTTATATCGTCCTTTTTGCAAACTATAAGAAAAGGATATATTGTGCGAGAATTGATCAGGTACCACATAATCCCCCTTATTTGAGCCTATTCGGGAAGAATAATAAGTAAAGTTATGCAGATATTGATTATCATAAGACACGGTCAACATATTGCCTTTCCTTCCTAAATCCCGCCAATAAAAAGTAACATCCGAATCAGCAAACATATAGGGCAGATTCGGCATCCGTTCTTTATAAGCCAGATTTTCCGCACTGCTGGAAATAGATGTTTTCATATTATCGCGTACATCCATTTTGGTAAAATTACCTCCTATACTCACCCAATTACCAAAACCGTAACGAGCAGAAACAGTATATCCTTTCGTCAATACTTTACCGTAATTAATATATTTCGCAGCATATTTACCACCACTCAAATCCGCAATATTACGCTGAATATAATCTTTTGTATTCCGATAAATCACTCCACCTTCCATATATACGGAATGCCTGCCAAATGTTCTGTTATAGCTCAAATTAAAATTCAAATTATCACTACTCTCCGGTTTTATACTGATATCTCCCATTTCCAAATCCTCATCTCCAAACATTTCTTCAATAGTAGGCAGACGATATGCTTTTTCGTATGACAATTTCGCCTGCAAACCGGGTAGAATGAAATAAGTTCCCGCAGCTCCATATCCTATGGAATTCATGTTTCGGGTAGTACGGACATAATCATCTTGATTCGTAGTCGTAGCCATAGGACCTGCCACATACAAACTATAATATTTTCCAAATACTGAGAGATTCCAATTATCAGACGGCATCAACCGATAGGACAATCCGGAGATATTCTTATGGGTTTCTTTAGCTATGGCATCCTCCGATTCCATCTTAGCCAACAAAGAAGTGTTAGAACGGCGGAAAGTATTCAACACATGATTAAAGGTCAGCATATGTATTTTCGCCAGACGGTAATTAACGGTTAATGTTCCATTCCAATTGTTATTATCCGCCCGTGAATATTGATTGGATTGTTCACCGGGTGAGTTCATTAATTTTCTATCACCCAACCAATTGTACTTATAGGAAGCTGTATCTATATTTGTCGTTGCATTTTTATTATAATTGGCAGTCAATGCCACATCCAGACCTTTGATGAATAAGCCACGTTTACTATATTCCAATGACGGCATCAACGAATGTCCTTTACGATGCTTTTCCCCATAGACTATTTCCTGACGTACTCCGGTCTGTATCTCCTTATACATGTGTGAATAAGTAAAGCCCAACATCAATCTGTCTGCCCATTTCTTATCCACAATACCCATCTTACCTATAACCGCCTCATTATGATAGGTATCATTAAAGCGCTTCACACGTACCCTTTTATCTTTATCAATTCTTCCGGTTTCAAAGTCCTCTACCGGTGCGTCCACCTGATAATCATTATCCGAATAGTTTTGAAAAGCATTTATTTCATAAGTAAAGCCGTTTTTGAAAGTTTGTCCGAAATTCACATACGATTTATGCGTATTGAACGACCCGTATGAATAGGAGCCATCCAAAAACCAATTACGTTTCTTCTTATTGGTTACAATATTGATAACACCACCTATAGCATCCGTGCCAAATCCTACAGGAACCACCCCTTTATACACTTCAATCCTATCTGCAAAATTCACAGGAATATTATTCAAGCCAAAAGAGCTCCCTACTCCCTCCTGAGGTACACCGTCAATAAATATCTTCACATGTTTGCCACTGAAACCATCCAACATCAATTGCATATCCGAACCTACCCCACCCGACTCACGGAGTTTCATTCCCGGAGCTTTAGCCAAAGCATCACTCAGATTCTTGGTAGAATTCTGGAATTCTTTTGTATCTACAGCTATCGCATTGAATGCGGAACGTTTCACACGGGAAACCCCGTTAGACACCACTACCACTTCACCCAACTCAGTCACTGACGGGTCAATCATTACATTCATCTTAATTCTTTCACCATGAACTAAAGTTACAGGCTTTTCTATAGTCTTATATCCTATAGCCGAAACAACCAGCGTGTATTTCCCTGCCGGTGCATGAAGATGATAGATACCTTCTTCATTCGTTGTACAGCCATAAGTTGTACCCTTCAAATATACGGTTGCAAAATCTACGACTTCCTGTTTTTCTTTGGATATCACTTTACCGGATACCATTGTCTTAGGTTGTGCAAAGATAGATATCGCTCCGATTATAAAAAAAAGAGAGCCTAAACTGATCCTTTGTAACTGTCTTTTTACCATGAATACCTATAATTCTAAATTCTTAATTTTTGAGAATGCAAAGGTCCGTAAAAAGAAAAGAGGAAACAATCACCTGATATAGGTAATCTTTTCCCCCATTTTACGGAATATATATACTATACAATAACTTTTTATAGGTATTTATGCCACAAAATAGTCCTTTTAAATTTGGCATAATGCCATGAATCCACTATTTAACATTAGTAGGTACTACTAAATATGGAAATAGATGTAACAGTTTAAACATCAGTTTACTATAAGCCTTATTGGAATAAAAAAACAGCATAAGAGTTCCCTCAAATGCTGCTCACTTTTAGTATGAATAAGTTTTATTCCACTCTTTGATAAGAGTACTTATGACCTGTGAGTGTTACTCCATCAGCTTCTAACTCTTGTACTGATAAGGTCATAGAATTAAGTAATAGAATGTCATTAATAGTCCAATCTTCTTCATCACTAAACATTTCATAGAGCTTATTACCGTCTATCTTGTACTTTCCTACTTCTTTATAAGAATTATCTTCTGTGCTTGTGTATTCAAATGTACCATCATTCTTATAAGTAACATGAGTGGCATTGGCATTACCACTTGTCATCTTCCATTTACCTACAATGAGGGAAGCATAATTATCTTCTCCTTTGATTGTACCGTTGTCAATATCTACTTCAAATGTTACATTCTTCTTAGTTCCATCATAATGTATAATATTGACATTGTACTTCCAAACTCTCTTGGAATTATCTTCTACACTAACCTCAATCTTAGCATCAGCAGGTTCATCATTTAGCTGTGGTACTTGGATATGCCATAAATCTTCTCCCAATTTGAAATTCCGTCTTCCTACGAAGAAGCCTTTATTATCTCTATCTCTATGGGTGTATATTGCTTCTTCGTGAGATATAAATTCAGAAGTATAGAGAGTTCCTACATTGGAATATTCAAAGCCTTTCTCTGCTATATAGAGCGTATCGCCAAACAATGAGTAACAACAATCATCGTTTATTATAGAATATTGAAATCCTGCAAATATTCCACCATTCTTAACTTGGACTTCTTTTGTTTGCGCATCTTGTCTAAACAGTAAGGCATAGTAACTATAATCAGTGCCAAAACTGTATCTTAATGATACCACAAATTCACTTGGATTAAAGTACATGGACTGCAACATGATTATCTGTTGGATTGTAACATCTTCATATTCTCCATAGCCTTTATAAATTCTACGATTTCTATTAAATGGTAACTCGTCAGTCCAATTAATGATGGGTGATTTATCCTCTACATTGAATGCTGCAAGCCATAATTTACTATCTCTTAGTCCAGAGAAGTTTGCTTGTACTGAACCATTCTTATAATAATAAAATAATTCAATATCTTCATAATCACTAATGCCATATTCTTTACAAACTATATCTAAAGGTTCATCACCTTCAGGATAAGATACCATAGGTTGGTTGTCTAATTCTTCACTGCAAGAACTAACTCCCATGCTTAATGCAACCAATAATAAGGTCACTAATAATTTAAATGCTTTCATATTTCTAATAATTTGTGTTATATCTATTTTTAACATAACTGTTTATGTATTCTTCTTTTTTCATCTTTTCATAAGACCATTTTTTACTACTTGATGGATGAAATGTAGCAGACAATATCACCCCTATGATTAAAGTTCCTAAGAGTCCAAATGGTATCAATGCTACAAGGAACATCCAAAATTCTTCTGTCCCATTCCAAACATATATGCTTGTGATGATAAAGCCTATTCCATAAGTAATAATATGCTCTTTTGTTTCACTCTTACATATCTGACGATATTGCATATCATTATTTAATATCCTTGTATGATTACGCTCCCACGAATCGATTGCTTCATGTTTTAGTGCTTGAATCTTTAACTCTTGTTCTTGCCTTAATAGGGATTGTGTATATTCTTTTTGTCGCTTAACAGATATTTGTTTGGTGTATTCTTGTTCTTCTATTCTTTTGCATTCAATATTTTCAAAGTAAGAATTTAACTCACTAAGGGATTTAGGTTTAAATGACTGGCTTTGCTTCTCGTCAATCATAAAAGCATATCTATTTGTTCCGTCTTGCTGTAAGGCAAATATTGTCTTATCAAAGAAAGAAGGATGAAGCATATATGATTTCTCTTTGAAAGAAATAATTATAGACTTATTTGCTGATATATATTGCCAATTACCATTGAAGACATTGCCATTTACTGATGCAATAAGAGAACCATTTTCTTGAAATATATATAGTTCCTTATCTCCTGTATCATTAAAAATTAACCAAGACTTATTGCATAGTATAGTCTTTACATCCAAATTCTCACTGAATCTGTTGTATCTGTTAAGAATATCCAACAAGTAGGTTCTCATATTATAAGTCTATGCCACCTGTTCCCTATGGATAAGCTGTTAATAAATCAAGCATTGAGGAACATATAATCCAGTTTGATTACCAATGCTATAACGGATGCAAATATAATAATATTATTATGAATAAAAGAAATATAAAAGGAATAAAACTATATAAAGGTTTTATATTTAGTCACTTGGATAAGTAATAAAATATTTCATCTTATAAATATAACAGCTCAAATTATTATCATTTGTTTTGATTTATAGTCTTTAAGTCTGCATATTGTTGGATATTCAAGAAGTGCTACCTGTAACATGACTAATAAGAGTTGAAATAGTTCTAAACACTGTAAACTTATGGAATTGACTTACTTCTAAAAGGCTGAAATGCCAAGCCTAAAGAATTGGACTTTAGATATATCTAAGCTCAATATTCTATGGATTTGGGACAGAACCATTCAGACCACTATAAAGATGAATCTTAATAATCCTGTCCCAATCAATTAGAAGCTCAAACAGTCATAAGTCTGTAGAATCTCTTCCTGCCTTAATCCCAAGTATCTTTTAGTAATGGCAACAGAACTATGGTTGAACAGTTCCATCAGCTTTACTAAAGCAAGTTCAGCATTATCGCTGTTCATATTATAGACCTGCCTGCCAAAAGTCTTTCTAAGAGAATGGCAGCTAAAGTTCTTAATCTTTAGCCTGTACTTCTTCTTCACCTCTTTAAGAATGATATTGATTCTTTGGACTGTGAAGATAGTGCCTTTCTGACTTATAAGGATTGGTGCATTGATTCCAATAGGATTTATATGCTCGTAGCACTCTTTAATGTGCTGCTGTAATTGGGGATTCAGTCTGATAGTCCTTACCTTGCCTGTCTTCTTCTCAATTACTGTAAACTCGTCAGTACCTAATATCTGCTTCCATCTTAGAGATAGAATATCAGATATTCTTAATCCTGTGAAGCATCCTAAAGCTATAAGGAGTGAGATTTTATAATTCTCGTCTTTGGCTAACTTCCTTATGAGGTTCATTGCATCAGACCATATAAGATAGTCTGCGGTTGTGCTTGAATATTTAAGTGACATAATGTTCTGTTTTATAATGAAACGAATAGAAGTGAATATTAATTCTGAGTTGGATTTACTAACTCATTGATTACTAAAGGAACATTCACTAATTGTCAAAGTGAATATGATAAGGACACCCAACTTAAAAATTGAGTGCCCTTTACCTTATTATAATTCTCCCTCGTCTGCGAAGCTGTAATATCCTGCATCAGTAAGTATGAGGTGGTCTAAAACTGTTATTCTCATAAGTCTTGCAGCTTCTTTGACCTGTTTAGTAATCTCCATATCCTGCCTACTTGGTTTCAGATTACCACTTGGATGATTATGCGCGAGGATAATGGCTACTGAATTGGTGAGCAATGCGGCTTGTAGAATCACTCTTATATCAGCACAAGTTTCAGTAATTCCACCCTCTGAAATGAGCGTGTAACCTAAGACTTGCTTGGCTTGGTTTAAGAACAGGACTTTAAAATATTCCTTGTAACAGATAGTTCCCTCTCTATATGTTGAAAGTAAGACTTCATAAGCATCCTCCGAGCTATATATTTTATTCCGGCTTTTTGATGTGGATTTGTAAGTGAGTTCCACTTCTCCAACAGTATAATCTATATCCATAATTCTAAGTTTTAATAGGTTGGCAGATATAAAGAAAGGACAACTAACTGAATAGCTGCCCTTTCCTCTCTCAATCAATAAAGCCCATTTAATCAATGAACCATTTGTAACGCTCATCCCCATGTAAAGCCGCATTGATTCCAACTGCCATTTCAGTGGCATTTAAAGAACGGTCTAAGAATGAATCAATATAGCTTGACTTGTTAGCTCCTGTAAGCAAGTTATAGAACTTCCACATATTAAGCTCACTTCCAAAGCTGCCAAAATTATCATCGTGAATGTATGCTTTGGTTACACTGTTAATCTGTGTATCAGTGAGCAACATTCTTGGCAGTGCCTTTTGATAGCCTGTTGGCAGGCATTGGTAAAGTCGCATCCTGCCTATAATCTGTGCAAATTGGTGTTCACTCATGGAAGTATTGCCCAACTGCTGCATCAGATAAAGATGTTTGGCTGGATTGTAGTTATTGAACAGTTCCAATGCTGCACGATAGAGTTCTGTTGTATTGCTTACTCTTAAATCGTCCTTGTAGCCATCTGTAAAGATGCACATATTGCAACAGATTTGATTCTTGAAGCCAATCGCAAGACGGAACAACTCTGGAACTTTTTTGCTGTATAAGTTCATCTGATTATAAGCCCTCACACCTACGATAGAAAGATTGAGCTTGTTTTCTCCAACTGTTTCATAGATGGTTGGAACATCAATGCTGAAAGCTGCTCTCTCATAATAGATGGTCTTGTCAGATTCCAACAGTTGGTTGGCAGGTTTGTGGATGGCTGCTGGGATGCGACCTTTGATAATATGGCTTACTCTTATATCTGCCTGTTCCACTTTCTCACCACTAAAAAATGATTGGGCTGCATCCTGTATGGTTTCCACAAATGCGGCATGGTTAATGGTCAGTTCATTGTCTTTGGAGAACACAGGAGTAATGCACTCATGTTTCAGATGATGCAAGGTTGCTTCCTGTGTATTGGCTTCAATGAAATGTTTGGCTGGTCTTACAGGTTCGTCCACAATAATTGTAGCTTCTTCTGCATATTCACCCAAATTCATTCTCTCACGGTTCTGTGCCATAGCTGGCATGATAACTAAATTTCTCATAATGATAAATTGTTTAAATGATTATTGATTGATTTAACTCTGAAATTGGTAAAGTCCATATCATTTTGGATTGCTCCGTTATGATTTGAACTTCACTACAATTCGCTGAATTACATTTAAGTGATATTACAATTAGACTATATTACCATTATGTCTGTATTGTGTATCGCTTTAAGAAGTCCATGAATGATGTGAGGTGAATAGTAAAATTTATAATGGTTGAAGGGGTGGGTGGCTGTCTATCAATTCTTATTTTCCTTTTACTTGGTGAGAGGGGCTAAAATAGTGGTATGGTATCTCGTACAACATTTTGGGATTGGGGTTATAAAATCCACTTTTGCCTTAAATGTTGTACCCAACCTTAGAAATCCAACTTTAAATGCTTCTAAATTCATAATAAGATAGATTTGGGATTATTCGTACCATCTATTAATATATTAGTAAACAGTACGAAAAATCCTGCTTGCCTGTTATTATGGCTTGAAGCCTATCTTAAACACGTTTTTTGAGTTGATGGGATTCCACTCCTTACGTTGTTTGGCTATATCATTGTTTAATAGTAGTTCCTTTGGAGTAAGTTCTATCCCTTTAGGTAAATATTTCAATAGACCAGCACCATATAAATCCAGATTGTAACTTTCTATATTTTTCTTACCCATTCCTAATTTGTCAGCCAATTTATTAGAAGAAAGCAATATCTTGTTATCTTCTGCTATCAATAGGAGCTTGATATAATAGCCTTTCACTTTAATATCCAAATTCACTTTCATAAAGAGGTAGGACAGTGTTATAAAGTTGGGGCGGTCTATTGGTGGGATGCAGTAAAGACTTCTCATTGTAAATTCAATAAGAGGGTGGTTGATGTCTTCCCTGTATCTCTTTCTGACCAACACTGCTTCTATATCTTTATTGAAATTCTTTAGTGCAGTTTCTTCCTCTCCAGTCCGTTTGGCTAAATCCTTAATTCTCCATCTGACCTTATAATAGTCATTTCTATATAAAGACAGACAGAAGAACCTGTACAAATTGGGTGGATTGAGTTTATCCACTATTGATTTATTAATGGTGGCATAGTCCTGCCTAATGTTACTTGTCCTGCTTTGTAGGTGTCTTTGAGGTATCTTCATATTCATTAGTAGCTGATTGAACATTATTGGTAAACACTAAATCTTTCTTCTCTCGTTCCATCTTATAATAGTGGGCAGTCCCAAAGTATATCTTGGCTTCCTTTCTGTTGTGGAACTTTTTCCCTGTTGGTAAATGAATAATCATATCAGTTTAAATATTAATGAGTTAATAAGCCAACTTCTGCAATGATATATAATAGGTAGTAACTTTTCCATTTTTCTTTCTCCTTGTCTTTAGATAGTTATTAAGATTAGCCCACAATCCAATATGGACTTTGTTATCTTTCACTCCCTGTCTAAGAGCCTTAGCCCTTATTTGCTCATAGGTAAATTCTTCCATTTTAGATATTCTGAATAGTTTGTAGTCCGTCAATTTATGTGGTGGGATTATCTGTCTGTGGTACTGTAAAGATAGTAATTTCATGAGTGGGGAACTAATGATAAGACCACACATTTAAGAATCAAACTTTAGACTATTCAGAATGTCTAAGAACTATATTGGAGAATGGGGTTACTTCTTTCTTAGCAACCCAAAAGGCGTTCCAATTATATCTTCTGCTTCTTCAACTTCTGCATAAGGTATATCTTCAGTAGCTTCATCTGTCATTTCTTCTTTGGTACTTGACGGCTGCATAACAATAGTGGTCTTATTTACCTGTTTAGCGTTATGTCTTTCTTTAATCTCCTTAAATTGTGATATAACCAGATTTTCGTCCAAATTACTATTAGAATTGAACATGGCAGTTTTATCATTAGCAGTTATTGATTGGAATATCTTGTATGCTTCATCAACGCTGGAAGTTGTAATTTTAATGTTATTGAACTCAGTAATTAAGTATCTCTTGGCTATATCCGCATCTTTAAACCCTTTATCCTTGCAAATTTTGATGAACTTGTTTCCTACTTCCATGTTATGTGCAGGGATGATTGGCTTCTTGGTCTTCTTGCCTTTCTCCTTTTTACCAGAACATAACAATGAGAAGTCGCTCTTGGATATGGCATTATTGCTGCCACAGAAGATAAGGTTTAATGTTGATATGGAATAACCGTTGGGATTGCTCTCACTTTTTATAAGTTCATTATATCGTTTTAAGAACTCATTCTCTGGATTGATGTTGGCTGCACCACGCACATAGTCTGGAGTACCCCATTCTTTCTTGGTGATATTAATATCATTTATGTACTCAGCGATAGTTTCATCCTGCAACTCTACAATAATGGCTGGTACTACTATTTCATTTTGTTTGTTATCCCTTGCCCATTCATTATAAAGGCTTGCAGCGACAGTTCTGTGCTGTCCGTCCACGACAAGGAAGTAGTTGGCTGCTTCTGATGGGGCAATCTCTTTACCGTTAATGTCAACTAAAACAATATCTCCTGTTTTGATTGCTTCCTCAGCTTTGATTACCTGCACCATTTCAGCCTTTCTGTAACCCTTGACTTTCATTATGGCTAAAATCTTCTCTACATTATTTAGGTTGATAGTTCTATTAATGCCTTGTGCGAACGCTACATTTCTTACTTCATTATTAGCTACAACCTTAACATCTAAATAAATCTTCTTCATTGTTCTTTAAATTTTAATTGTTAATAATGTTCTGTGTAACCGTCAAACCTATGCGCACTTGGCTTTTTGATTACGCTGCAAAGGTCGGAACTTTGGAGAAGATTAAGAGAGAGTAAAATTTAAGGATTTGCTTCTCTCTTAACTTGTCTGCCTTGCAAGTCCTGTTCCTTTGATGCTGCAAAGATGGAAAGAAGTCATGAGGATTAGAGAGAGTAAAATTTAAGGGAGATGTTACTGGAAAAGCCACTCAACTTTGACCCTTTTGGCCACGCAGAATTATCCCTTTTGGCTAAAATATGATTGACCCCTTTGGCTAAAATAGTGTTGCCCACTTGCTTCACCTATAATTATAGTTTTTTTGTGTAGATTTGAGTACCCTTGTCCTGGTGTAACGGGGGAGAAAATAAAATCTATACAAATGAATAAACGAATCAAAAATATTTTAAGATGTTATGCGGCTGGCATAGGAATCAAGGAAACGGCATTTACGTTTCATATTTCCCGTAATACAGTCCGCAAATATGTCCGCTTATTCCTTTCAAGCGGCAAGAGTATTGAACAGCTTCTTTCCCTGCCCAATGGACAGTTGGATGAACTGTTCGGCTGCACGGATACCCGGCATCGGGAGCCTTCATCCAAAAGGATTGAATTGGAGGCCTTGCTTCCCGGATATGTATCTCGTCTGTCACGCAAAGGTATGAGTGTCCGAAAACTGTTCAAGGAGTACCATACCGAATATCCGGACGGCTATCAGTTGTCTTCCTTCAAACGGATTGTCAGCGAATACAGGTTTCACATTAAGGTTGTCGGTCATGTAGAGCACTATGCCGCAGAGCAGATGTATATTGACTTTGCCGGTGACAGACTTGAAGTTGTTGATGAAATGACGGGCGAGACGAAGAAAGCCGAGGTATTTGTTGCCATCCTTCCGTTCAGCCATTATACCTACTGCGAAGCCGTATGGTCGCAACGCAAGGAAGACCTGATAAAGGCATGCGAGAATGCCATTCAATATTTTGAAGGTGTTCCTGCGGCTATCGTCCCCGACAATCTGAAGGCTGCCGTCACACGAAGCGACCGCAACGAACCTGTCATCAATGATGATTTCGCCGCTTTTGCCGAATATTACGGCTGTGTGGTCTATCCTGCTCGTGTGCGTCACCCCAAGGACAAGGCTTTGGTAGAAAATGCCGTAAAGCTCCTCTACCGTTCCATTTATCTTGATATAGAGGGAATGACATTTTCCAGTTTGGAGGAACTCAATACCGCCATCCATATTTCCTTGCTTGATTTCAATGAAAAGGTGATGGCCGGACGGGAGATGTCACGCAAGGAAATATTCCTTCATGGAGAGAAGGATTATCTTCGTCCGCTTTCCCGTGAAACGCTACGTAATGAAAGAAAGGAAACTGATGACCGTGGGAAAGAACTCTTACGTTTCCTTGTTCAAGCACCATTACAGTGTTCCAAAAGAGTATGTAGGCAGGCGCATGACGATTCTCTATGATGCCGACACGGTGGAAATCTATTGTGGAATGAACCTTGTCGCCACCCACGACCGCTGTGACATTCCTTACACTTATTCTTGGAAAAAGGAGCACAACCTGCCTGGTCATTATGGTCCCTATGACAAGGACTTGGAGGAACTCTTTCAACGTGCCTCGGAAATAGACAACATCGTATTGAACTATCTTCGGGAAGTGGAGCGTGTCATGCAATATCCACCCAAAGCGTTCAGGTCATGCCGTGGCATCATGACACTGGAGAAGAAATACGGCCGTGACCGTCTAGTTGCGGCTTGCGCATGTGCGGATCAGAAATTGCAATACGGATACCAAGCCTTGCGCGAGGTGCTTGAACTGGGAGAAGATGTGGATTTCCTTCCTGATGAGGACGGAAAAGTACAGTCCAACGTGACTTTCCAGATTCCATTGACCCACAAAAATATACGTGGACGTGAATATTACAAAAAAGACAAACAATAAAACTATTATTTATGGAAGTAAACAATAAAACAGTTCCCGTTACGGGACAACAAGACCAGAATACCATATCACTGGATTTAATGAACCGTATGAAATTGCATGGTATGGCAGAGGCTTTCAGGGAAAGTCTTGCCGGCACCACTCCGCAATCCATGACTGCGGACACGTTCCTTTCCATGCTCCTTGCACGCGAATGGGACTATCGCTCCCAGGCTGCCATTGCACGGCTCACCAAAAATGCGGCATTCCGCTACAAGGCTTATATTGAGCAGATTGACTATGCCACGAACCGGGGACTGGACCGCAATCAGATGGAACGTCTCGCCACCCTTGATTTTGTGCATAAGGCACAGAACCTTTTTATTACTGGTTCTTCCGGAACGGGAAAAAGCTATTTGGCCTGTGCCCTTGGACACGAAGCATGCAAAAAGGGATTCCGTACCTTCTATGCCAATGCTCCGAAACTGCTCGGTGCGCTGAAAGTCGCCAAAGTAAAGGTACACTTGAAGCGGAACTCAAGAAGATTGAGCGTTGCCAGCTACTCATTCTTGACGACTTGTTTATTGTACCACTTGACGCCAAAGAGCGTCCCATACTGCTTGAAATTATTGAGGATAGGCATGAACGGAAATCTGTCATCATCACATCGCAGTATCCATCCTCCAACTGGTATGACATGGTAGGTGATCCAACAATAGCCGATGCAATCCTTGACCGCATCATACATACGGCCCATACTATAGAATTATATGGTGAAAGTATGCGAAAATTAAAATCTAAGAAAAACGAGAATTTTTAAAAGGGTAAAATAATATTGCCCCCCAACACCAGGACTTTAAAGGGTCAATCATATAGTACAAAAAGGTGGGCAAATCTTGCGTGGCCAAAAGGGTCAAAGTTGAGTGGCTTTTCCAGTTACTCTCCCTTAAATGAATATGCTCTTAATAGATTCTATTTTTGACATTTGTCAATTTGCTCTTATTACTTAGATAGCCTTTTAATGTGCGCTCATCCAGATTAAACTCCTCATTTGGGGAGATTCCTGTCAGATAGATAAGCCTTGATATTAGGAATGTAACATTGTAGGAAACTTCATTGCTCCTGCTTCTTCGTTTTTGTGTTGTCATGATTCCATTAGGGAATGGCTGTAACATGGACTTGAACAGCAGGGTGAAATAGCGTATTTGGCTACTATTGGATTCTGTATTGTTTGTTTCTTTTAAGGGTACTTCGCACATTGCTATCATATCTTCCAATTCCATATCGCAGAATGATTGGAAGCTCTTTTCACATAAGGACAACAAGTAACCAATGGTATTGGGATGCTGTATAGTCTGCACTTCTTTACCATTTATTTGAATGGATAATGTGATGTCTTTACTGAATTGTATTTGGTCTGTCAGTGGATTCTCTCCAACTGCCTTATATTGAGATAACAGTCTGATAAAACTATTCAGTTCACCTATGGGTGACGGGGCAAGTTCTTGGGCATTGAAACATTGCCCTTGTGTGTAATCCCAAATAAAGAGGAGAAGAAACCAAAACTTGTCTGAATCTATTTCCAAACCTGCAAGGGTTGGTTGTATCTCTTTGTTCTTCTTATATTCTTCATAGGTTAGTGGCATTTTAATAAGCCTGTTATTGTATCGTTCCTTAAAGGTGGGTAAGGCTTCACTTCCCTCCAATGCTCCTCCCTTGACTTTTTTAGGCAGGGCAGGGTGTATCAGCATGGCAAGTTCCCAAACATAATCTAATAGTGTATCTTCCTCCTTTGCGTCAGTAATAGGGTAAACTGCATCTATATTGGTAAATTTGTCTATTGGGTTCATTACTTATAATCTATTTGGTTCAACAACTATATAGGTGATTTATTGGTTCTCATAATAATGTCTGTTCTCTGGAGTATTAAACATCTTTACAAAATCTGTAATAGAATATTCCTTAGTAAGAGTTTCCAATGAAAATTCTAAAGACGTAGGGGCTTTCATTGTCATTATGCAGCCCAATCGTTTCTTTGTATCAACCCAAACACTCTGTGAGGGATAGAATATCGTATAGTATTGATAGCCTTTTGACTTGTAGCCAATGTAAACCTCCTGTCCTGTCTTGAAAGTTACCACAACCAAAGAATATGCAGAATCTTCACCATATATAATCATGTGGTCAATAACCTTGTGAATCAATTCGTAGCGTTCCATATCATCAGTAATGCTATCTACAAGAACTTTCTCGTTGGACAATGAATTGATAGCCTTAATCTTGTCCTCACAGGACAGGATAAGTTTGTTCAGTCTGTCTTTCTCATATTGGTATTTCTTTGATTCTTTATCTAAAGACGCTGCTTCTCTTATCTTGTTGATATATAAGTCAGGCATATTGGGCATTTCACGCTTGATGTCAATCGCTGCATTTACTATGGCATTGGTTTGTGCTGTCAAATCGTTCAACTTTTCTTCTATGCCCATGAGCAGCTTCTTGTGGGCTTCAATCTCCTGCCTTAACGGTTCTTCCTGCTCTTGGGCTTTGCCTGTGGCTAATTCCTGTGAGAACAGCAGCTTTACCAACTCCCAAACAATCTTCTCTATCCTTGTAGCTTTGATAGCCTTACTGAAACAGTCTGGCTTGTTCTTGGATTTCTTGTGCTTGTCATGGCAGACGTATAAATCCCTGCCACCCTCATAGGTATATTTAATCTTACAGTAAGGACAATAAATCAGCCCTCTTAGTAATTGGAAGTGTTTGACACCTGTGCTCTTGCTTCTGAATGCCCTCCCTTTCATCTTCTCCCTTGACAGGTCATATAATTCTGCTGAAACAATGGCAGGGGTGTTGACAATGGCGACATCAATAGGTCTCTTATATCTCTTGCCTTTCTTGGGTTCAGTACCTTTAAGCATATATTCAGCTTTACCCTTATAGACAGGATTAGACAGCATGGTATTGATTGTTCCCATAGTCCATATTTTGGTCTTGCTCCTTGTTGGTATGTTCTCTGCATTCAGAATGAGGGCTATCCTCGCACTTGAATAACCGTTGGCAGAGAGTTCTATAACCCGTCTGACAGTCTTGGCTTCTTCCTCATTTATGCTTAGCTTCTTCGTTTCTGTGCTGTAATCATAGCCATAGGGAGCTTTGTATGTGTAGCTGTTCCCCTCATTGATTATCTTGTTTCTCTTGGAGGATATGCTTCTTGACTTAAGGGTAGCCACTTCCTGCTCTGCAATCATGGCGATTATGCCAATGATGAATTTGGTGTTCCTGTCTTCCTCTCCTTTCTCGTCCAATGTCCTAAGATTCTCTTTCTTGGCATAAACGCATATTCCTTTCTTTGTGAAATATTCAATCTGCTGCTGGAGATAGAGAGACCTCCTGCTAAGTCTTGACAATTCCCAAACCAAGACTATATCAATATCGTCTTTTGTCAGTTCCTTTAACTTGGCAAACTCTGGTCTGTCATCATTAAAACCGCTTTCCTTTTCTTCAAAGACATGGGTTATCTCTATGCCCATATATTGGGCATATTCCTTTAATTCGTTGGTCTGCCTCTTGTAATCTTGGTCTAAGGTAGAAACACGTGAATAAATTGCACCTCTCATATTCTTGATTATTAAGTTGGTGCAAAGATAGCAATAATAGTTGTACCTGCAAATGTGTTGTCACTACATTTGTTCTATATCACAAATATTAGAATTATGCAAGATATAACAAACGGACGTTGCGGTTGGTGCGGAACAGACGAATTGTATGTGAAATACCATGACCAAGAGTGGGGAAAGTTAGTTACCGATGACAAGACGCTGTTTGAGTTTCTTGTATTGGAAAGTGCCCAAGCAGGACTAAGCTGGATAACGATTCTTAGAAAAAGAGAGGGGTATCGTAAAGCTTTCTATAATTTTGATGCCGAACTGGTAGCACAAATGACCGATGAAGACATTGAGCGGCTAATGCAATTTGAAGGAATTGTAAAAAACCGTCTGAAAATCAAATCGACAATCACGAATGCGAAACTATTCCTTGCCGTACAAAAGGAATTCGGCAGTTTTTATAATTACACCCTGTCATTCTTTCCCGACAAAAAGCCGATTATCAACACATTCCGGTCATTGAGCGAGATTCCGGTATCCTCTCCCGAATCCGATGCCATGAGTAAAGATATGAAAAAACGAGGTTTCAAGTTCTTCGGGACTACAATTTGCTACGCCCATTTGCAAGCTTCAGGTTTTATCAACGATCATCTGACAGACTGTATTTGCCGGAAAGTTCCACAATAGAGTTTTTAAAATCTGCTACCACCTTTTATTGGAAACACTGATGGATAAAAAGATTTAGGGGTGGTGGCAGCAGAATTGATAAACCTTATGAAAAGAAAATATTGAAAATCCGCCTAGCCTTTCCAAACTTGTTCTTCAATTGGGAAAAACATTCCGACCTGCCGGAAAAAACTCCGATGAGAGCTCTTATATCCACACATGTAAGGAGCCTTATATACTCCTCTTTCATTCAACCAGAAAGACCTTGTCCTTTTTAAAAAAGACCACCACCTTTTTAAAAAAGACCACCACCTTTTTAAAAAAGACCACCACCTTTTTAAAAAAGACCACCACCTTTTTAAAAAAGACCACCACCTTTTTAAAAAAGACCACCACCTTTTTAAACAACATAAGTTCGTTTTTAAAAACGAACTTATGTTGTTTAAAAACTTTTGCAAACTAAATAACTTCTCTGCCAATCATCAGACTACACCTTTACAAGAAATCAAACTTTAGTCTGACAGACATACTTAATTGTAACCGGCATTTTGCCCAAACTCATCTTTATTGATAATGGCATCCAATTGAGTCTGAGGAATAGGACGTAGCAAATGATGCTCTTTTATATTCACTTTCGCATCCGGATTGTATGCTTTTACTCTTTCCAGCAGCTTATCAGTACGCTTCAAATCGAACCAACGTTGCTGCTCTCCTCCCAACTCACGGGCCCGTTCATCCAAAATAAAATCTAATGTCAACTGTTCCGGCTTTATCTCCATAGCGGCTTCCTTTCCAGGAATAGCGGCTCTCCTTCTTACCTCATTGATATAAGATGCTCCAGAGACATTATCGTTCAAGAATAATTCAGCCTCAGCAGCTATCAGATATAACTCAGCAAGACGAATGACCACACCATGTCTCACACTTCCCGTATAATTCACAGACTCACGAGACGGATCAAGGAATTTTTTGAAAGTCACATTCTGAACCCTATTTTTGATAGAACCATCGGCATTGTAAACAAAATCCTTGTCTATGGTAATATAATTGTGTTTAGCTTCCTCTGCATCGGGCACACTATATTTAGTAAAGAAAATAGCCGTATCTCCCGGTGAGATATAAGCACTGTTCGTATTGTTACAAATCCATGCCTGCTGGAACACATCATCATAACGGGCATCCATCTTTTCATCGAACAGATTCAGATAATACAGCGTAGGCATATATCTGTTAAAACTGCGACCATATTCTATGGAGCGCGTAACAGGTTTCTTACCGTCTTTATCGAGTACCTGATCATAGCACATCACCCACAACAAATGTGAAGGGTTATTACCCGGTGTTCTCCAAATGATGGGGTTCCCATCAGGACCTTCTTCAATGGAAGTTCCGAATATCTCACTCTTCGTGTACATACAAACAAACACATTCTCTTTTACATCATTACATTTATAAATATCACAAAGGTCCGAATAATCTTTTGCCAAACTATAATCATAATTGTTAATGACATTACGGGCATATTTCAATGCTTCCTCATAATTTTTATTATACAGATAAACGCGTGCCAGAAACGCTTCGGCCGCACCTTTAGTAGCACGTCCATAGTCGGAAGTGGAAACTGGCAATTTAGCCATCGCCTCTTTTAAATCAGCTATAATCTGAGTATAAAAATCCTCTTCGGACGAACGGTAAACGTAGCCTGACGGCTCGGTACATTCTTCTGTCGATAAATAAACACCTCCCCATGTCTCTACAATATGCCACAGATAAAGAGCCCGCAAGAAATAGGCTTCCCCCATACGGATATCTTTAACCGAAGCTGAAAGTTCGGATCCTGGCAAACGGTTCAAGGCAGTGTTACAAGTATTCAATGCCGAATACAAACGTTCCCACTCTTTAGTTATCGCATTGCTGGAACCTTGTAATGACGAGTTATAATCGGAAAGTTCAGCATCGGCACAACCATTTCCCCGAGTAAATATATCCGTTCCCAACTCTGTCATTGATGTGGCATATTCCTGTCCATACCAGAAACGCAACGGTGTGTAACATGAATTAATCAAGGCTTCTGCACCCGATGCAGTCTTATAAAAAGTATCAGCGGTCAATCCACTGGGATTTTCCTCTGTCAGAAAATCATCACATGAACTCAAGGTTGCTGCTATACAGCTAAGCAAACACCATTTATATAATTTATTCATACCTATTCGTTTATTTAAAAATCAACATTAATACCAAATACTGCTTGTTTTGTCATCGGGTAGCTCAAAGAGCCTCCTCGTTCAGGATCATAATCATCCAAATGGCTGAAAGTAAAGAAATTCTTTAATGAACAATAGATACGGATATTAGAAGCATGAATCTTCTCGATCCATGATTTAGGTAACTGATATCCCAAAGTGATTTCTTTAATCTTCAAATACGAACCATCCACGTATCCCAATGCATCCAATTTGGAAGAATCTGAATAACTTTTTTCCGGACGGGGAAATTCATTCGTAGGATTCTCCGGTGTCCAATAGTTTACTTTAATACCCGGATCTCCTTGAATACGGTATGATCCATACCCGTTGGCTTCCGAATGTAACATTTGCCCTTGTCTCCAATACATGAAAACGCGCAAATCAAAGTTCTTGTATTTGAATGTATTGTTCAATCCCATTACGAAATCGGGAGTTTCCGAACCCAAAATGACACGATCGTTATCATTGTCTATAGAACCATCCTTATTTTGGTCCTTTATTTTTATACGGCCCGGCTTCTCACCATATTTAGCTGCTTCCTCAGCTTCGTCAAGTTGCCAAATACCGATTTTCTCCAATCCATAATGCGTTTTGATGGAATGTCCTACAAACCAACCGTTACTAATATCACGATCGATTCCACCTGCCAATTCAGTGATTTTCTCTCTGTTCAGAGTAAAAGTATAATCTGTATTCCACGAGAAATCCTTTTGATTGAAATTTTGGGTATTAATAACTAATTCCACACCTTTATTTTCAGTTTTTCCTACATTATCCCATGCCAAAGAATATCCGGTAGAGCTAGGTACTTTTTTCTGCATCAGCAAATCTGATGTCTTTTGTTGATAGATGTCCAATGAACCACTGATGCGGTTATTGAAGAAACCAAAATCAATACCGATATTAGCCGTTGCTGTTTTTTCCCAGCCCAAATTATAATTCGGTGTCAAAGCCGGATAATAACCATAGGCCCCGTTTTCCGTATTATTTATGAGATAAGCATACATGGTCTTTCCTAATCCTCCCTGAGTTTGATATGCAGAAACAGCACTGTTTCCTGAAATACCATAACTCAACCGAAGTTTCAAATTGGAAAGTTGTTCTATATTCTTCAGGAAATTCTCTTCATTCATACGCCAGGCCAAAGCCACAGATGGGAAGAACCCCCACTGATGATCTTTTGCCAGTACAGATGAACCATCCTGACGCAAAGTTACGGTCATCAAGTATTTCTCATTGAATTTGTAGTTGATACGTCCGAAGAAAGAAGCCATAGTGGTTTGTACATAATTACTGGATATCTGCTGACTATCCTGCAAACCACCTAAATTATAAAACAACATAGTAGATGAAATAAGATTATGTCCCGCACCCTTATATTCCTCAGCTACATTTTTATATAATGCATTACCTGCCATCAGACTCAGATTATGTTTTCCTAATGTGAACGAATAAGCCAATGTATTTTCCCACGACCAATTGACATCACTATGATTGGTAACATCTGCTAACGAGTAATTTCCCGCTCCGTCCAACGTATATGTATCAGCAAAATGTCCTGTACGGACATCTTTCTTGTCAAATCCGAAAGTAGAAGTCAGTGTCAAGTCCTTGATAATGTTCCAGGTAGCCCCTACATTCCCCACCAAATGGCTGGTCAACCGGTTATTTTTATAGGCTCCGGGGACTTCCTCGGCTATGGGACTGATGGTCTGTCCGTCATTAAAAGGAAGCACATTGATGGAACCGTCTTCATTGTATACATCCCCATAGGGAGCGTAATAAATAGAACGGTTGAAAGGATCACGTCTGATGTTCTGATCCAAATAGGTGTATACTACATTAGCGTTCAGTTTTAAATTATCAGTCAACTTATGCGACAAGGATAAGGTTGCATTATAACGGTCCATATTATCCAACTTCACCAAACCGTCTTCAGACATATATTCAAAAGCCAGATTGAATGTTGTCTTCTCCGTACCATTCGAAATATTGATAGAATGGGACATCTGGCTACCCGTTTGCATCAGCATATCCACCCAGTCCACATTTTGATTGGCTTTTATAGCATCATAAGCAGAACCGAAAATTTTGGCATCATCTTCGGGACCTGCCCACTGGCCGTCCGTGCGATAAGCCTCTCTCTTGAAATCAGCCCATTCGGACAAATTCATTCTATCGGGATAAGCAGCTACAGAATTGCTAGAATAATAACCGTTATATGAAACCTTGGTTTTGCCTACAGCTCCTTTCTTTGTAGTAATCAAGATGACTCCGTTAGCACCGCGAGAACCATAAATAGCAGTAGAAGAAGCATCCTTCAGAATCTCCATAGATTCTATAACATTGGGATTGATATCAATATCTGTCCCATAGGGTACTCCGTCCACAATAATCAGCGGAGCATTCGAAGCATTCAATGACCGGTTACCGCGAATAGAGAATGACAATCCCGAGCCTGTCTGACCACTTGATTTAGTCATATCTAGTCCAGCCACTTTTCCTTGCAAGCTTTCCAAAGCATTCGTCGTAGGAACAGCGACAATGTCCGCTTGCTTGATGGAGGTCATAGAACCGGTCAAGTCCCGTTTCTTTACAGTACCATAACCAATGACTACCACTTCATCCAATTCTTCAGTATCTTCTTTCAAAATTACCTTTACCGGGGTTCCCGGCTTAATGACAGTCTCTTGTGAAAGCATACCGATATAGCTGATTTCCAATTTCTTTATGTCCGCAGGAAGCGACAAGGAGAAATTCCCCTCAAAATCGGTAATGGTTCCTACGGATGAGTTGCCTGCTACCTTTACATTAGCACCGATAACAGGCTCACCGGTACTATCTAGAACCGTACCTGTTACAATAATATTTTGCGCATAAACATTCCCAATACTCATCATCAGGAATGAAAGCACAAATAGAATAAATCTACTTTGTTTCATGTTTTTTACTGTTTTCATACGTAAATATTAAGCGTCCTACACATAAAGTAGGACAGGTTTATACTAAAATTGATATAAAACCGAGTGGTTTGACAAAAGAAAGATTAGCATTCATGAAAACACAAATGCGGCTATTATACGATGACAAATAGCAACAGCTAAGAATTTAAAAGTTTCATACACGTGTACATAAGTCACAATCTTTGGCGCTTAGCTGTTGAGACCAATTTCATTTTCGGACTATGGTAATTCCAGTAAAAGTCGGCCTTTGGTCTGTATTGTTAATTGGGTGTTACTGCTTGTGGAACTTTAGTAAGCGAGACATTGTATCCAAGCTTTTTAAGTTCAGAAGACAAATATACCTTGCGTTTCTGCTCTATCTTGGATTGCATATATTGTGCTCCAAGTTCATGGTAACGGGACCCTGTACTCAGTATCAGATAAATGGATATCAACTGAGAATGTCCCACTGCAATCAAGGCACGTTTCTTTCCTCTGCGGGCAGCTATACGATGGTATCTTTCACTAAAAAACGTATTCTTTGTACGGGTCGCCCCATGCGGCTTCTGTGATTACCGCCTTTACCTGTTTGTTTCCGTGAGTGATTCGTGCGCTTTTTTTTTACCCGCACTCTCGTTGTTGCCCGGAGAAAGACCGGCCCAGGACGAAAGATGCTTTTCAGAAGGGAAGTGGGACATGTCAAGACCTATCTCAGAAACCAGATCCTCTACAACCTTGGTGCTAAAACCGGGAATCTCCCTGAGAAGTTCAAGGACATTCTCGTACTTGGACAACAGTCTCTTTATACGTTCGGACAAATCATCAACCAAAGTCTGAGTCTGGTCTATATCCTTTCGGATCATCTGAAGAAGATAAATGTGATGCTCTTCAACAAAACCGGTACACGCCTCAAGCAATTCTTCAGGACTGGCTGACAGTTTACCGTGATAAACTGAATTTATATCATCAAGAGTAAGGACTTTACCTTCACAAAGCATATCAATAAGAGAAGTAGCTGTCGTACCGCTTGTATTACTTACTACACTTGAAAGCTTGATGTTGCAGTCTTCAAGAATACGCATCATACGGTTCTTCTCTGAAGCTATCTGCTGAATAAGCTTGTTCCGGTAACGCGTCAGGTCACGAAGCTGACGCTGCTGCCCCTTGGGAGGAATATAGCTCGGTTTGAGAAGACCTGCCAGAAGAAGCTTGCAGATCCATTCGCTGTCCATCTTGTCTGTCTTGTGACCCGGAACATTCTTAATGTGACGGGCATTGACTATCCAAACATTGGGAATGGAATCTTCAAGAACCTTATAAACCGGCTTCCAGTAAACACCGGTACTCTCCATTCCCACATGCGTTACACCATTGGACAATAGCCATTCTTTCAATTCATTCAAAGAACTCGTGAAGGTTTTGAATGAGCGGGTCTCGCGTTGGATGCCTGCTCCGTCAATTGTCGCCACTACAACCTTCAGGTGGACGTCGATACCGCAAGCGCGCTGTATCAACTGAGGGAATGTCACTTCTGCCATAACTGATACATTTTAGGGTTACACTATACAAAGGTAACTTCAGCTTGACTATTTACATTCTCTTGGGCGTGATTTTTTATCTCATGGGAATTTCATTTTATAGTATAATTTAAAGGTTTTAGCTCTGCAAAAATGAATAAAAATAGGAACCGAATATTACATTATCTGGTCTAATATTTATAAAATCTGATTTGAGAATAACAAAACAGAGTTATCCGAATATAAAATTATAAATAACAAACTCCTTGCTCTCCCAATGTTCCGTTTCGATTAACCGCACGTATTAACAGAACTACCCCTTTCATGTCAGATTTCCATAATGACTGAGTATCAGAAGTTATATCAACTATTTTCCCATTTACATCTAACACATAGCCCAAAGCGCCTGGTACAGCATCCCACTTTAAACCATCCTGCTCCCACCGGATATGAGCAGGAGCGGGCAATTGTTCCATCATGCTGCGAGGATCCCATCCATCCTTACTTTTAATTATGTTTTCATAAGTATATAAAGCTGCCTCATTCGAAGTAATTGTAGCCCGGCATTCCCCTTTCCTTTTCTCTTTTCCACCTGTCTCATATTCCGTTTTTCTACAACTTAAATCCAATGTCTTTCCATTCATATCCATACTGTTATATTCTGCAAAAAGAGCAGGAATAGTACCCATATTTGTCCATCCTTCAGGAGCTAAAGGAATCTTCACCAAAGTATTAATATAAACAGCTTTGGGTGAGTTATGCCAAGGACGTCCTAATTTCAATTTACCATCTGCTGCCTGTTCGTTGCCATCAATCACACAATTACGAAACACATAACCATATTTTACTGATTCATGACAGGGCGCAACTATAACAGAGCCACTACGTACATTATATAATGTAGACTCTTCCACTAACGCATTGCCTCCACCATAAAAATAATCTACAGCCCCTTCTAGCCAACATTCTTTTACATAATGACGGTCTGCATCTCGTGTAGTAGTCATCCAGGTATCTTGAAACGAACGGAATTTGCAATTATAAAAAGCAATACGATCCGCCTTCGTTTTCAAAGCTAATGCTTGAGGACCATTTTGAGCCTCCAGCCCCCAATCATTGACGTAAGAAATATTTTCAGAATAAAAATCAGAAGCATTGATATTTACCACAGCTCCCTCAAAATGAGAAACAGCAGATTTTGGATTATGAACCGAATAATGCCAATACGCTAAATCTTTAGTATTGGCATCAGGTTTACCACCTACATTTAATTTAAGATGAATAATAGTCCGTTCCTTATCCTGTCCGATAAGATGAATAAAAGGCTTGTTTTGGGGAATAATCACCTGTTCTTCGTATGAACCATTTTTAACAAATATCAGCCAAGGACTTTTCAAATTCTCTGGGACTGCATCAATAGCCGACTGAACTGTAGTATAATCTCCCGTGCCATCTTTTGCAACAACAGCATGAAAAATAGTATTCTGCTGGGAGCGGGCATATCCCATTATTCCCAATATACAAAATAAGAGGAAGAAAAAAGAAAACCGTTTTGGAAATTGTATTTTACTTGTTCTCATGAATAGTATATTTTAAAGGTTCACGCAGCAAAGGTGCACGATTTCAAGTTATTACCTTTATATTTTTTATCCAAATCCTTATAAAAATCAACCTTTCGATTTTCAAAGTTATTTTCTCCTCCTCTTATCCTATTATTCTATCTCAAAACCCTGTACTTGCCAATCTGCTATTTGAAAGTAGACTCATTACCAATATAAATAGTCCCGAAGTCCAATGAAGTAGGATTTAATACCATTGACACCTCACTATCAATATATTCGCTCAATATCCCTTGATGCACCAAATCATGAGCTACTATTCTTGCATAACAAGCTGCTCCGGTAGCTTGCGTATGAAGTTCCATCTGTAGGAACATAAATCTGTTGATTTGTAGCATCTGCCCCTAAGTCTTCAACAAACTCCTTGGTCAGAGCTGTCATATCAACTACAGGTACTTTTTTTTGACGAGCTACATTCTTCATAGTCACCAGGACTTATATTTTCTTTCACCTTATCCCAACGTCCTTCCTTCCAAAAAGAACGTGAGCTTCTACCTCCACGTGCATAATTTATCACTTGTACTTCTTTTGAAAAGAACTCCTGCAGCATTTCTCCCCACCCACGAGTACGAGTTGTATTTTCCATGTAATCTGCCATAGTAGAATCTCCAATAGTATGAACCTTTAAATTTTGTGTCCACACTAAACCTGATTCTAAAACGGCAAACACTCCGAAAAATAATAGTTTCCTCATCATATATGAATTAATTTATATATGATGAGGAAAAATTCTTGACATACAAAATTACATTATAATATTGTACATCAAGAATCTTGTTCTAAGGTTGTATATCTTGCACAGCGAACAGTACATTTCTATGTTCCATCTGTAGTTCCTTCCCTATAAGTTGGCATGAAGATTCCAAACGTATATCTGACGAGGACGCACCAATTTTAAATTTATATGCTCCATCAGCTATAGTCCATTTACCATTCACGTAATATGCCATTTGCTGAGGAGAAACTTTAAAGCTTACCCTTTTTGATTCGCCAGGTTTCAAATTTACCCGAGCAAATCCTTTTAACTGTATAGGTTTAAGAGATTGTGAAGATTCAGGAGATAAATAAAGCTGTACAATTTCAACCCCTTCACGCATACCGGTATTCTTTACCCGACAGCTTATCTCAATAAAATCATCCGTTGTTTGCGCTGTTGCCGGAACATTCATCCCACTATATTCGAAAGAAGTATATGAAAGTCCAAAACCAAACGGATAAGCTATTTTCTCTTGAGAAACACCATTATTATAACAATAAAGTTCTTCACTTTCTGTCTTAGGATAACTGACACAAAGTTTTCCGGAAGGATTAACATTACCCAACAAGATATCAGCAACAGCATTTCCCCCTTCTTCACCAGCTTGAAGAATGCACAACCAGCCTCCACTTCATCAATAACTTGAGGACGTCCACCAAACATCATTAAAACAACAGGTTTTCCTGTAGCAATCAGTTCTTTTAAAAAACGTTCCTGATCTCCCGGCAAACGAATTCCTTTACGTTGACGGGCCTCTCCACATAAAGTTGGGTTTTCTCCTAATGCAGCAATAACGACATCGCTTTCTGAAGCTAGTTTTATGGCAGCCTTCCAATTAGTAGGATCAGATGACTCCATAAGCATCATATTCAAACGTTCCGTCCTAGGATCACCTTCACGAATAATGGCTGTTTCATTTGTTGCGCTCCAATCGCACCCACGTTCATACCCTAAAGTAAAATTTTCTCCTAACTTAGGTTTCAAAGCATCGTATACTGAGATAATTTTAGGATTTTCAGGATCTATTTTTCCTCCCCCACCAAAACGCCTGCATGGACTGGTAAGTATAATCCCCCAACATACACCAATAAGTGTTTGCATTCGGTCCTACCAAAGCAATTTTTTTATGCTTGCCAGACAACACCCCATTATTCTTCAATAAAACAATAGATTGACAAGCCAAATCATAAGATGTTTTACGATATTGAGGACAATCTAAATCCAAATCTCCATTTGTATAAAGTTTCCGATCCGTTGACAACAATCCTAAACGTGCTTTCAACATTAATGAACGTTTCACCGCCTTTTCAAAATATTGCTCATCAATTAAACCATCTTTTATTAACTCGGGCAAAAATTTATAACAATTATTCGAAGGAAGTTCAATGTCATTACCTGCTACAAGAGCCTCAATAGCCCTTTGTTTTAGAATTTCAGGATTACCTTTCTGACTGGAATGTCCCACAGCACCATAATCACTCACTACCAAGCCGTCAAATTCTAAATATCCACGCAATATTTTATTCAAAAGAGTATCACTAGATACAGCCTGTTCACTACGAAAACGACCATAAGATGTCATCAAGACTTTACAATCCGCCAATCGTATCATAGCTTCATGTGGCATAAGTACTTCTTCAAAAATTTCTTTCCATGTCAATGAAGAACCTCCACCATATCCCAAAAAATGCTTAGTACAAGCTGCAACACCATCCTTCAACCCATTCTTTTGCAAACCTTCTACAAAAGCTACCCCCATAGCTGCACTGAGATAGCCATCTTCCCCATAAGATTCTTCTATACGAGGCCAATGCGCGGTACGTATAAGATCGACCATGGGTGATAAAGCAAGCGTAGCACCAACAGAACGCATGACTTCTGCCGTCTGTTCTGTTTTAACTGTAGCCAGTTCAGGATTCCAAGAACAAGCGACTCCTAATTGTTGAGGATAAACAGTTGCTCCTTTAGCTGCCAATCCAGTAATAGCCTCTTCATGGAATATAGCCGGTACACCCGACGGAGTTTCATTTATAAGATAATTCTGAAAATCGCGTACAAAATCACGCAATTCATTCGGTCCTAAATCTAATGCACAAGCATATTGACATACATGTCCTATTCCATTAGGAATTTTTTCTCTACATTTCTGTAAAGACAATCTTCCATTCTCCATCACCTCTGAGGGACGGATACCATACAACTGAGCAACTCGTTCAGCTTGAGACATTTTCTTATAAAGTGAATCTACTTGTTGTTGCATTTTCTGTGTTTCAATTTCTTCAGTTGAAGATTTTGATGCTCCAGAGAAACAGGAAACAAGCCCAAAAGGCACAAGCATTAAAAGACTAAATACTATTTTTTTCATGTTTATACAACAATTATAATTGAGTGAAAATATAAGTTTGTCCCGCTTCAGTGGGTACATCATATAAATAGGAATCTTTCAGTTCCACTCCCTTCAATGGAGCTTTCTCACTAATAAGCGGACGACTGATTTCCTGCTTTCCAAACAAAGGATTAGGATTATCCTCTTTAGCTTTAACCAGTGTCATACCATCCACCATTAAAGCATTGTGCACGCGCAAGCGAAGATTACCACCGATAGTAGATTTGATAGCTGCCGATTCTATCTTGCCATCCTTCCATCTCAGAGAAACAATTTCAAAACCACCACGTGCACGAAGCCCCCTAATCTCTCCATCTTTCCAAGTATCAGGTAAAGCAGGAAGTAAATGAACAGCCCCATCATGACTCTGCATCAACATTTCAGCAATCCCGGCTGTGCACCCAAAGTTTCCATCAATCTGGAAAGGCGGATGAGCATCGAACAAATTTGGATAAGTACCTCCTCCCTGACCTTTCTGCACTTCGGGAGAAACAAGATTCAACTGATTGGTAATCAACTTAAATGCATGATTCCCATCCAAACATCTTGCCCAAAAACAAACTTTCCATCCCATGGACCAACCAGTAGAAGGATCACCACGCTGTATCAATGTATTTCGGGCAGCCTCAAAGAGCACAGGTGACGAATAAGGCGAAATTTGATAACCAGGGAAAAGTCCCCATAAGTGAGAGATATGACGATGATGATCATTAGGGTTATCCCAGTCTTCGAACCACTCTTGCAACTGTCCGTATTGCCCTACCTGCATGGGAGGAAGTTGTCTTTTTAATGACAGAATAGTATCACAGAACTGCTTGTCCAAGTTCAAAACCTGTGCTGCAGCCCGAGTGTTTGAAAATAAATCGGATACCAACTGATTGTCCATCGTGATACCTGCAAACAAATTGGCTTTCCCTCTCCAAATACTAGGCGAATTCTCCGGGGAATTACTAGGAGTGACAACCAGATAACCGGTATTAGGATCTCTTACTAAAAAATCAACAAAGAACTCTGAAGCACTCTTCAGAATAGGATACACAGAAGCCAGGTATTCCTTATCACCCGAATAGAGGTAACGATCCCACAAATGCTGGCATAACCATGCATTACAGGTAGGCCACGGCCCACAATAGGCCCTATCTACAGCACCATTCATACGCCATAAATCCGTATTGTGATGCAATACCCATCCCCGACAACCATACATCTCTCGGGCAGCCTCCTGACCATTCTCATACAATTCTTTCACCATTTGCAGGAAAGGCTCATGCATCTCGCGCAAATTGGTAACTTCGGCAGGCCAATAATTCATTTCCGCATTGATATTGGTGGTATAACGACATTTCCAAGCAGGATTCAGTTTCTGATTCCAAATACCTTGTAAATTAGCTGGTTGCCCTCCCGGCTGAGAACTGGAAATAAGCAAATAACGACCAAACTGAAAATAAAGAGCGACTAAATGAGGGTCATTGGAGGTAGCGAATTCTTTAACCCGGACATCTGTAGGTTTATCAGCCTGCGAAGTACGTCCCAAATTCAGAGATACACGGTTATAGTATTTTTGATATACATTGATATGAGCCTGTAAAGCTCGGGCATAATTTTTTCCGGCATTCTTCATGGATATCTTATTACGCTCGGATGGATTTCCGGATATATCCTTATAATTCACAAAGTTAGTAGCCATGGCGATATAAATAGTAGCACTATTAGCATTAGTCACAGATAATAATGTATCTCCTGCCACACTCTTTCCACCCTGTAAATCCAACTTCAAATCTGCACGGAAACGAATCGCACCTTTTGTGAAATCGTCTCCTTTGGTTGTACCTTCCAAAATCAAGGCATTTTTTCCAGAAACGGTAACATCCACCTTCTGAGGACAAGTCAGGGAAGCGGAAAAAGTAAGTTTTCCCGGTTGAGAAGCAGTAAGGCGTACAATGACCAGCTGATCGACAAAAGAAGTAAAGACTTCACGCTTATAATCTACTCCATTTACAGTATAAGCAGTCGTGGCTACAGCTTTTTCCAAATCCAATTCACGACGGAAATTGATATAGTTTTCATGACCGGGAAAGTCCAATCGCAAACTACCCACTGTTTGATAAGGCATTCCAAAACCGTTCTTGGAGAGGATTTTTTCACCTGCCAACTCTTGAGCTTCAGGATATCTACCAGCAAAAATTAACTGACGGATGGTCGCCAATGCTCCTTTAGCCTCAGGATTATAATTTTTGTAAGGAGAACCTGCCGAAACTGTCTCCTCGTTCAGTTGAATCTCTTCGGCCGCAGGATTGCCATATACCATGGCTCCCAAACGTCCATTTCCCAAAGGTAGTGCCTCTTCCCAATATTGAGCAGGCTTATCATACCACAATACAGGCTTTTCCTGAGCATCTATACTGATGCTGACTACAGATAGCAAAACTACAAGTGCTCTTTTTAATAATTTATGTGTCATTCTATAATTAAATTAATGAATAAATGGTATCGACTTTTATAATGGAGAAAGAAATCCGTTTTCTATCAACCAAGCTTCGGCCAGTTCCGGCCACATTACCGTGCTTCCCCTTTGGGCACGCAAGGAAATGGCATGCCCACCGGTAGGGAACAGATGCAACGAGGATTTCTCTATTCCTGCCTTATATAAAGCAGTATAATAGGCTATGCTGTTCAAAGGAGAGACAGCCTTATCATTAGAAGCATGAAACAAAATAGCCGGTGCCGTGTTACCATTCACTTGTTTCTCCAAAGAAAACAAATTCCTGAGAGTAATATCCTGTTCCCGCTTTCCCAACAGATTTGTCCGGCTACCTTCATGAACAATAGCATCATCCATAGAAATAACCGGAGAGATCAATACAGCAAAAGAGGGTTTACAACTATACGCATCCAACGTATCGCCCACTTTAGACCAGTCTTCATCAATAGCACACAATGAAGCAGCCAAATGGCCACCGGCAGAACAACCCATCACGCCCACTTTATGAATATCTATTCCATATTCCTCCGCATGGGCACGTATATAGCGAAGAGCACGTTGTCCATCCTGCAAAGGAGCTTTATAAGATTCTATTACATCCGGCGATTGTGGAAAACGATGCATCAGAACAAAAGCTGTTACTCCCAAAGTATTATACCATTTAGCCAATGCAATACCACTGATTTCATGCGCCAATTTCACATATCCGCCACCGGGAATGATCAGTACCGCCGTACCAGTACGCTCAGCTTTTGACGGTTCATAAACATGAATTGTGGGAGTCCCGACTTGCACCACACGTTCCCTGGCTACAGAGTCTTTAAGAGTTATGCCTTTACTATTGGGCATATTATTCTGCCACAAAGGAATTATTTTCTGAGCCTGAAGAGTGATCGTCATCAATGCTCCCAAAAGAAAGCTTAATAAAAATGCGAATCTGTCCATCACTTTATAATCCTTTAAAATCCTGTCCATTTACTGTTACATTCTCAAAATGAATGTTTTCAACACCAATTACTTTATTAATCTCAGGTTTCATCACTCCATCAAAAGTACAATCCTTTATAAAAATATCTCGTGCCCGTATTTTATCTTCAAAACCATCCAGATGCAAAACATACTGACTTTTCTTACTTGTGATATTTTCCAAATGAATATTATGAAAATAAGGAAGATACGGTCCGTCATCCACATGCCAGTATTTCAATTCAAAGCCTAAAATAGACTCCTTACACTCACCTACCCTTATATTCCGGACAAATATGTTTTCTACTTCACCTCCTCGTATTGCATTTGATTTTATACGGATAATACGGTCGAGTTCAGGACTGTCCATGGTACAATTTTCCACCCACACGTTACGGCATCCTCCAGTCACCTCACTGCCAATAGCCACTCCAGCATGACCATCCTTCATTCTGCAATGACGGACTATAATATTCTCACTGGGAATATTCCAGTAACGGCCATCTTCATCACGTCCCGATTTGATGGCGATACAATCATCGCCTGTATCAAAATCACAATCCTCAATCAACACATTCCTACATGATTCCGGATCACAACCATCATTATTATAACCATGACTCTGCATCTTTACTTTTCTGACAGTGATATTCTCGGACAACAACGGATGAATGAGCCAAAACGGCGAACGGTTGATAGTAAATCCTTCCAATAGAATATTCTTACATTTGTAGAGATTAATAAACTGAGGGCGCATGCCATTCTCTCTCATAAAGACCCGTTCTTTAAAAGGAATAGAATCCTCTTTCATTTCATACAATAAAGTTTTCTCATTTATTTTTTTACCATCTTCCTGTACAATGCCACGAATTCTGCTTTCGCTGAACCAATTACTTCTATCAGCCTGACCATCCATCACCCCATTACCAGTGATGGCAATATTACTTTCTCCATAGGCATAAATCAACGGAGAGATATTGTAACAATCTATTCCTTCTATACGGGTCTGTACAGTATCAAAAAGAAAAGGATCTGTAGTAAACTTCAAAATCGTACTATCAGATAAATGGAGATTTACATTGGACTTCAAACGAATGGAGGCTGTGAAAAATTCTCCATTGGGAATAACCACTTTTCCACCTCCCTGTTCAGAACAAATAGCTATGGCCTGATTGATGGCATTTGTATAAAGCGTGTCTTTCACATCGTGATAATCAGTAATCACAAAAGTCCTATCAGGAAAGACGGGAGGTACAATTTGATTGTTAACCTCTACCATCTTATCCAGGGAGACACTTCTTTTTATCGCATGAAGATATGGCTGTTGTCAAAAACAGCAAAGATGCCAAAATTTGAACGGTTCTTGTCTGCATAGTATTGTATTATGTTTATAATTCTATGCAAATATAAAATAGGATACCTGTGTGGAAGTTGCAGTATTTAGGCTATTAGTTACACATTTTGCCCACCAATCGGTTTATGTTTTAATTTATACTCTTTTGGTGTACATCCCATCGCTTCTTTGAACACTCTACTGAAATATTGCGGAGTAGTGAATCCACTCATATATCCTACTTCAGATACAGTTAATTCATCCTGTTCCAAAAGCTGGACTGCCCGTTTGATCCGCATCGTCTTGACAAAATCTACGGGAGAAACTCCCATCAGAGATTTCACTTTCCGATAGAATACAGTCCGGCTCATACTCATGGCCTCGGCCAAATCATCAATTCTAAATTCGGAATTCTGAATGTTTTCTTCCACACTCTGAAGGATATTACGGATGAAATCATCATCGAAATGAGTAACTTGGGGAGTAGAAGGAGCAAGTTGTTCCATAAGAGAAGCATCCTTCTCTTCTCTCATTTTTGAAGTATAATAATCATACAACATTTGCCTTTGTTTGAGCAAAGAATCTACCCTAGCCTTCAAATAAGCAGAACTGAAAGGTTTTGTTATATATTCATCTGCTCCATATTCCAATCCCTGAATCTGATCATTCAACGAAGACTTAGCAGATAGCAGAATGATAGGAATATGACAGATATCACTATTCCCTTTCACTTGTTTCAGATACTCTATTCCATCCATTTCAGGCATCATAATGTCACTGATCACAATATCAGGCAATTCACTCAAAGTCATTTCAAGTCCTTGACGACCGTTACCCGCTTCAAAAACCACATACTCCCTGGCGAGTACGCCACAGATAAAATGACGAAGTTCCTCATTATCCTCAATAATAAGAATCCGTGTTTCCTTATCTTCCTCCTCTTCTATAAGATTATCAGGTACCACTGTTTCCGAACCGGAATTTTCACCATCGGCCAGAATAAATTCGGCATTGGCATCGGCATCAAACGTATCGCGACTTCCCGGCAACCTGACAAAGAAACTGCTACCCTCACCCAATTTACTGTCTACTCTGACTGTACCATGAAGCAGATTCAATAATTCTTTAACCAATGAAAGTCCTATGCCGGTAGACATATTAGGATCAGCCTCATCTAACGTATCAAAACGGGTAAACAAACGGTTGAGCTTTTGAGCATTAATTCCCCTGCCCTCATCCTTTACTTGCAAACATAAAATCTGTTTCTCACAAGTAACAGACAAGAAGATACTTTTCTCATCGGGAGTATATTTAAAGGCATTGGACAATAAATTAAAAAGAATCTTTTCTAATTTGTCCACATCCGTATACATAACAAAAGTATCAAGAGGACAAATCAACCTGAAATCAATACGGTGCGTATGAGCCATAGGAACAAAATTACCGTAGATTTTTAAAATCAAAGGGATTACATCTACTTGCTCCACCAACACTTTCATTTTATCATTCTGTATCTTGCGAAAATCCAATATTTGATTGATAAGCCGCAGCATCCTGTCCGCATTTCTTTTGGCCACTTGCATATTCTCCATGCCAACATCAGATAATTTCTCATTGCTGATGACTTCGTCAATAGGACTGGTTATAAGCGTCAACGGTGTACGAAGTTCATGAGATATATCAGTGAAAAAACGCAGTTTCAAGTTGGAAATTTGTTGTTCAAAATCCACTCTGCGTTGCAGATTAGTGATACGTATCACTATGTAAACCACTACCAACATAATCCCCACTGCTATGATGGTATAGAGTAGTATCGCCCAAACAGTCTCACCGAATACAGGAGCAATATGTATAGATAAAGAAGTTACATTATCCACCCATACTCCATCAGCATTAGTCGATTTGACCTGAAACAAATAATCACCAGCAGGTATATTCACCAAACTGGCAGAACGGTTATTTCCAAGGTCTATCCACTGGTCATTCAGCCCCTTGATTCGATATGCATATTTAATAGCCGGAGAATTAACATAATCCAAAGCGGCAAAGGTGATAATAAAATTACGCTCGTCAGCCTGTAAATACTGGACCTCACGATGATTATATATATCCTGACGACGAGAGGTATTGTTCAAATAAATATCAAGATGAGAAAAAACAATAGGAGGAACAAAATCACTTTTATGCAGTTCATCAGGAGTAATACATAACGCACCATATAGTGACCCTAAAAACAATTTACCGGAAGATAGCAGAACCGGCTTGGTTTCAGCCATCAATATTTGATCACTAAGCTCACCCAACAAATTCATTTCTGCATCGTATTTTGATATTTTATTCTCTGAAACAACCCATATATTTCCTTCCTTATCCTCAATAGTAGAAAGAGTCAAATCAGAAACTTGCCCTATCGTTGCATTGTAATGCTCAAAAATTAACTTTTCAGACAAATCACCATGTCCCTCTAGAATATTTATCCCTCCACTTTGCGTTGTTACTATAAGCTTTCCCCTACGGGTTTGGGTAATATTAAGCACATCATTATTGCTTAGACTGGAATATCGTTCCTCACAAATATTGTGATAGAATCTGATCGCTTCCGGTTTCATAAATTCTGAAGGACAAGCTAGCAATCCCCCCGTAGTTCCAATCAGGACAACTCCATTTTCAGCCTCATACAGACAACGAACTTTCTCACATACATGAATAGGATAATTATTAAGAATATTCCTTGAATGAATAAAACGTATATGACCATTTTCCGAAGAATGGTCAATCAAATTAATGCCACCTCCCCAAGTTCCTATCCACATTCGCCCTTTTGAATCTTGCAGAATAGAATATACAGAGTTTGAAGAAATGCTATAAGAATCATCTTCACGAGGTATATATTGTGTAACTTCATAATTATTCTCATTTTTCGGAGTAAGCAAAAAAAGTCCATCCTCCTTTGTTCCCAGCCATATATTCTGTTCTCTATCTTCATAAATACAATATACATCAACGTTAAAAGCAGCTGAATGATCAGCTAATAACTTTCCATCTCTCGAAATATTGCCAATCCATTGTCCTAATGAATCATAAAGACAAAGATTTCCCGGTTGTCTTTTATGATTACGCTTCCATCCAATCCAAAGGCGTTTTTGATGATCCTCAGTCAAGGCACGTGCCATTCCCTTAGGAGTATTTGTTATATAATCAATATTTTTCTGATGAAACGATATATACCCAAAACCGTCATGGTTATACCATAAATTATGATGTTGATCAATCATATAACTAAAAGCTGGGAGTGAAACTAACTTACGTTCTCCCATATCATCATAAATATAAGCCTGTTCCAACTTCCGAGTTACCGGATTATAAAAACAGAACTCACCACCTGCAGGATTAATCCAAATACATCCATATTCATCTTCATGAATAAAAGTGCAAGGAGCTGTAAATGGAATTTCCTTACATCTAGGATAACTCAACAAATCCATGTCCTCATTTTGATAATCCAAACGAATCACTCCATCAGTCACTCCCAACATCCAAATATTTCCTTGCTTATCTTGATAAATATCAGGATTAATCTCTATAGGAATTTCATAAAAAGTGAATTTACCAGTTTTCGGATCATAAAATCGAATACCTTTTTTTTGCAGGATAGCTATTTTATGATCAGACAGGGACTTCAATCCAATAATCTCGAACATGGATTCATCAGGAACACACGGTACAACATTCTGATTCTGATAATCATAGCGGGCAAAAAATCCTTTTGAAGTAGCAAGATAAATATCATCTGCATTCTCCACCATGAATTTAAAAGGCATAAGATTCGCTATACTCTTCTTCCCCACAATAGTAGTTCCCTTATTTGTCAGAATCCATTCATCTCCATCTTTATCCTGTATAATAGTATAAATGCTGTCTCCTATACTATTTTCTGTTTTTCCGGTATATAACTGTACAGATTCCATATCTGGGAATTTATTTTCATCCATACGGAACAACTCGTTTTGCGTACCTACTGCCCACGTTATTCCTTCACGCAATACATAAAGCTTCTCAACTGAATTTACCAGACTTTTATTGAAAAGGAACGGATCTTCATATTGATAGGTACGGGTATTAAATAAATAGCAATGTTTATCATACGTCTGGCACCAGACGTTATTCAACGAACTTTTTTCAATCTTGGTGAAACGATGATTCGCTATACGTACTTTACTTCCAGGATAGGTTTTATAGTTAGTAAAAGAATATCCGTCAAAACGCTCTAACCCATTCCAAGTAGACATCCATATATAACCATTGTCATCCTGAATCAGATTCTGAATATTTTTCTGCGACAGTCCGTCTTGAACAGAATAATATTTAATATCAATCAAACTCTGACCAAACAAAGTCAAGGCAGAAAAACACAACCATATAAAAAGAATCTGTTTCAACATCGTATTTATCTTTTTCGATTATACAAATATCGGAAAAAGATATCACAAACCAACAGACTGAATAGTTATTACAATGATTAGACCTGTTTTTATAAGAAATTATACCGCAAACAGCAATATCACACCATAACCTTCCTCTCCGAAAAACTCTGCCGAAGCTATACTTCGGCAGAGAAAGGAACAAGATGAACGTCTATCCAAACATTCACAATGCTAAACCATAAACTAATCTTTAAAAATTAACAATTTATTATTCTGTCCAGTCCTCCACTATAGCCGAAGGATCTGGATTCAAAATAATAGATTGATTATTAATAGATTCAAATTTACTAAAAAATAAATTGAACCATGGACAGCAATATCCTTCCTTAGAGTTCATACGATACCCCACCGGACAATTAGTACCTGAATACCCTCGGGTAACAGACAATTCCAAACGCTTATAATTCCAATAAATAATACCCTCTCCCCAAAACTCTATTCTTTTTTGCAAAATCAATTCCTTACGAAAATCTTCCATAGCAGATGCCGTACATTGGTAGGAACTGTAACGATAAGTTTTCATAAAATTCTCCAAAGCAGAAATTCCAGCGCTTACCCCCCTGACTAGCGGCTATTGCCTCAGCCTCAATAAAATACAATTCTTCAACACGCATTAAAAGATTATCTATCGGTGCACCTACATTGGCGTCAATCATATTGCCTTCTTTCAGCTTGAATTTTAAATGAACATATGCAGGCACTTTTTTAAAATTCTCATCGGTAAACAAGGTATGATACTTGGTACCAGGAGCCTTTCCGGCATCTTCAGGAGCAATCCAAGTTTCTTTGCGCCAATCATCATCCGGGATTTGCTCAAATAAAGCCTTACTAATCATTCTGTGTGCTCCATAGGAAATTCCTCCTACCCGGCAACACGAGGCTGGCTAGCATGTTCAAATAATCGTTATTCATAATGCGAAGTAAGCAATACTTCACGAGTATAAAAAATAATCCCCGCTAAAAATCTACTGAGCCAAAATTTCGGGTCAATGTAAAAACCTGAGGGGTAAATTTATAAATTGTTATCTTTGTCTCCAAATTCATAGCTTATGGAGTTAAACGGTTATCGCCTTCTTCTTCCTGAAGGCACTTTAGATTACTTTGATCTTGTTGATGTGAAGGAAAGCGTAAATGAAGTTGTGATCTACCTTGAGGAGAAAAATATCGTTCCTGAGAAGTATACAGATCAGGATACTGAGAGTAAAGGCTTTTATGACCCTGTTATTGTTCAGGATTTTCCTCTCCGTGGCAAGAAGGTCTTCCTTAATATTCGTCGTCGTCGCTGGCTCTTAAAGAAGCATAATGAGTATATCTCTCGTAACTGGCGTATGGTGGCTGAAGGTACTCGTATGACGCAAGATTTTGCGACTCTTTTTTAAAAGAACTATATTGATAGCTATCCGATCAGTTGCAAGCTCTTAGGTGTTTTATATGGAGTTGACGGGGATTTATTGGAGCGTCAATACCGTAACCATCTAAGTGGTTATCTCCATTGGGACCAACTTGTTCATGCAGAGGATTGGCTACTATTCGAAAAGAATATCGGTGCTTATATCTGTATTGATGAGGTAGCCCTCTCGCGTGGGGAACTCTATACTGTCCTGACCAATAAAGAAGCTCACGGTGGTAAAGGTAGTATGATTGCTATCATTAAAGGTACGGACGTTCATACGGTCACTTCTGTCCTAAGCTATCCCGTCACCGCCGTTACCAAGTGCGCGAGATTACTTTGGATATGGCTCAACATGGAGCAGATTGCGCATCTGCTTTCCTGCGGCCAAACGTGTTACCGATCGCTTTCACGTACAGAAGGTAGCTTATGAAGCGGTGCAGGAGATGCGGGTAAAAGCTCGCTAGGAAGCTTTGGATGAAGAGTCCACTCAGATTGCTTATGCAAAGGCCTGTGGAAAGATGTATCATGCACCTGTTTTCGCTAATGGAGATACAAGAAAGCAGTTGTTAGCGAGAAGTATTTATCTGCTTTACAAGAAGGAATCCTTATGGACTTAGTCTCAAAGAATACGGGCTGAAATTCTTTTCAAGGAATATCCCGATATAAAGAAAGGATATTATCTGTCTATGCGGTTAGGCTTAATCTATCATCAGCGTAAGTTTAAGGATATTGCTTTGACAAGGCTGGCAAGGGTGGTATGATGAAGTAGATAAATCAGGGTTCCTCACCTTTGGAAGGGTCGCACGTTCTATACAAACACATTATCTGGATATAATCAATTTTTTTGAAAGGAGGGCAACCAATGCCGAAGCTGAGTCATTCAATGCTAAAATCAAAGCATTTAGAGCACAGTTCAGAGGAGTAAGAGATAGAGCTTTTTTCTTATATAGACTTGCTAAATTATATGCTTAAATATAAAATCCCTCAGATTGTTACGTTGACCCCTAAATTTCCTAAGCCGAATATCTTATGGTGAATTATACAAAACAAAAATCGCAATCATCAGTTTTCCAATGATTGCAATTACATCTTGTACTCGAAGCGGGACTTGAACCCGCACAGCCGCAATGGCCAAGGGATTTTAAGTCCCTCGTGTCTACCGATTCCACCATTCGAGCATCCTCGACGAGAGAGAGCGGAAAACGAGACTCGAACTCGCGACCCTAACCTTGGCAAGGTTATGCTCTACCAACTGAGCTATTTCCGCGTTTTGTTTTAACGCGGTGCAAAGATAAGCCATTTTATAATACCAACCAAACTTTACACCCATTTTTTATTCACAATCGTAAAATTCCTCTATTTCGGTCAATTCTGCATCAGTCAAGGCCAAATTATCCAACGCATGAAGATTATCTGCCAGCTGTTTTACAGAACTTGCCCCCACAATAACAGAGGTCATCCGTTCGTCTTTCAACACCCATGCCAATGCCATCTCAGCCAAAGTCTGCCCACGGCGTACAGCCACATTCCCGAGCCGATGCTTTTTCCACTTTATCTTCTGTCACTTGGTCTACTTTCAAAAACCCAGTAGCACGAGCCGCACGAGAGTGCTCCGGAATACCATGCAAATATTTATTGGTCAGCAATCCTTGTGCCAAAGGCGAAAATGCAATAAAGCCGGAGCCTTGTTCAGCGGCCAACGGCAATACCTCCTCCACAGCACGATCAAACATACTATAACGATATTGGCTGATCAAACACGGCAGGCACTTCTCAATATTTCATAAGCCACCTTTGCCTGCATAGGCGGATACTTTGAAATACCCACATACAATGCTTTTCCTTGCTTCACTATATCAATCAATTGCATCGTTTCCTCAACCGGGGTCACGCCATCATAACGGTGACTATAAAATATATCAAAGTAATCCAAACCGGTACGGACAGGCTTTGGTCGATACTGGCCATTAAATTCTTACGCGAACTGTTTCCCCCATAAGGTCCATTCCACATTTCGTGTCCTGCTTTTGAGGAAATAATCAATTCATCACGGTAACCTTGGAAATGCTCCTTCAGAATTTTACCGAAATTAATCTCAGCACGGAACAGGACCATAATTATTAGCTAAGTCAAAATGTGTAACCCGCTATCAAAAGCATATTTAATCATATCGGTTGCTACACCAAAATCGTCCACACTACCAAAGTTATGCCACAAACCTAAAGAGATACGAGGTAAAAGCAAGCCGCTATTTCCGCAGTATTTGTACTGCATTTTGCTATAACGGTCTGCCGAAGGTTGATATTTCATGCTATTACGTTTTACAATTATTTCTATCTACCTAAAGGGCTTCGTTCAGCCTGTTCCATGACTGAAAATTAAATCCGTCCACTACTTGCCCGCTCGATCCTGTCATTACACAAATTACCGATACTACCCTCATGAGTATGATGCACCTTCTTGTCATGGGTGAACTTGCCGGCTTCTATGTCCAGGCCAACCTTTTTATAAGCATCACGGAACGGCATACCTTCAGACGCCAAACGGTTGACCTCTTCCACACTAAAGATATAAAGGTAACGGTCATCATCCAGAATATGTTCGTTGATTTTAATTTTGTCCATAATATAGGAGCCATTTGCAGACATTCCTTCAACAACAACGCAGGCAAGCTTTTTTCAAATCTGAAAATACCCGAAGGCAAATTATTCATTATCATCATAATCTGCTGAGGAAGAGCCTGCAGCTTGTTGCATGTCAATTCAAAGACATCAGGGTTCTTTTTATGAGGCATTATACTGGAGCCAGTAGTACATTCATCCGGAAGTTTTACAAAGCCAAAGTTTTGGCTACTGAACATACAAGCGTCAAAAGCCATTTTAGAAACTGTCCCGGCAATAGAAGCCAAAGCAAAAGCCACATTACGTTCCATCTTACCACGCCCCATCTGCGCATACACCACATTATAATCCATCGAATCAAATCCCAACAAGCGGGTGGTCATCTCACGATCGAGCGGAAAAGAAGAACCATACCCGGCAGCAGAGCCCAACGGATTGCGGTTGCACATTTTGAATGCAGCCTGCAGAAACATCATATCGTCCACCAGACTCTCAGCATACGCGCCAAACCACAAGCCAAATGAAGGCATCGCTATCTGCAAATGAGTGTAACCCGGCATTAACACATCCTTATATGTATTGCTTTGAGAAATCAGCACATGAAAAAGTTGCTCCACCTCTTCGGCCACTTCTTTTAATTCCGCACGAGTAAACAGCTTCAAATCCACCAACACCTGGTCATTGCGTGAACGTCCACTATGAATTTTCTTTCCGACATCTCCCAACTTACGCGTCAACATCAATTCTACTTGCGAGTACATATACCATCCTCTATTACAAACTCTCCCTTTCGGCAGAAGCATAGATATTCTTTAATTCCGCTAATAGCATTTCCAATTCTCCGGCTGTAAGCAAACCGATACTTTCCAACATGGTGATATGTGCCATTGAGCCCAATACATCGTGTTTAGCCAGATAAAGATCCATTTCACGGTCACGTCCTACAGTAAAACGATCTATCTCCTCATTTACCCGGACATTTTTTTCCCAAAGTTTCTGTGCCATATTTGTCTTTATTTTTAATAAGGAATCATCGATAACATCTCAGCCAGTTTATCCACACCATCCTGTAAAGGTTTAGCAACCATCGCCTTCATAAACATATTCACTTCTGCACGAATAGTTACTTTCAGTTTTGCCTGCCCAGCCTCTACAGGCAAAATCTGAATCCACAAATTCATAGGGACCGGAGATTTTCACTTTCGAATTTAACACATTTATAAGGTTCACGTTCTATAATACGCAAAGTAATGCTTATGCCTTGTACCGTAAAACTTAAAGAGTCACTGTCGAACTCCATACCTTGTACCTTGTAATTTATCACGTACAGATTCCAAGTTACTTAAATCCGACAACTTATTAAACACCTGTTCCTGACTATAAGGAACATATTTCACTTTCAAATTGTGCCATAATACCTGCTCTCTAAAAACACGAAAAGAACAATCCGGAAATCCATAAAAATTCCCGAACGGTTCTCTTCATATTATATTTGTTTTAAAACTATAACTTATTTGCCTGCCTCCCAATGAGCCGGATCCTTTCTCCAATTATCCAAAACCGGAACATCCTCTTCATTAATATATCCGGTCTTCAAGGCTGAATCCAATACAGCTTCATAATTAGTCAGAGTAACCAAGTTCACTTTTGCTTCCTTAAACGCTTCAATTGCCACTGGGAAACCATAAGTAAATGCAGCGACCATACCAATCACTTCCGTCCGTCGACGGATAGCTTCAACAGCTTTCAAACTGCTGCCGCCAGTTGAAATCAAGTCCTCAATAACTACGACTTTCATACCAGGACGAAGTTCACCTTCAATCAGGTTTTCCAAGCCATGGTCTTTTGGAGTAGAACGAACATACACAAACGGCAGATTCAACTCTTCAGCCACCATCCTTGAGGGATAGCCCCTGTCGCCACACGGCAATAGCATCTGGGATATCACAATAAAAGGCGACTTCAACCGGACGCCCAAGTAAAGGATTAACCGGCTGCAACTTGATAGCCTTAATCTTCAGTAGTAATTTCTCTGCGAATAATTTTTCTAAAGTCTTCATAACTCAACTATATCTGATAAATATTGTGCAAAAATATAGAAATACATCGAGATAATGAAAAATCGGACAAGGTATTTTTCTAAAAAATAGTTGTTGTTATCAGGATTCCCCTGCCAATGCCAAAGTAAGCACACTGATACGTAATCCGGGTATGCCACGAAAGGCATCAGCGCAAGAAACAACCGTAGCCCCTGTTGTCAGCACATCATCCACCAACAAAAGATGCTTTCCTTCCAAGCTATCGGGAAAATACAGGCAAACAAATTTCGCACGTTTTCCCATCTTGCATATTGTCCTTTATGCGTCTGTGTGTCAGTATACCTGCTTCTTATCACAACTTTAGTATCCATAGGAATACCTGTCACCACCGAAACTCCTCTTGCCAGGCATTCGCTTTGGTTATACCCCTAAACGTTTTTACGTTGATGTAACGGAACAGGAACAATCAAATCTATCCCATCAAAAAAATGAGAACACATAAGTTCAGATGCCATCATCCGCCCCATCACTTCACCCACTTCTTGATTACCATGATATTTCAGTTCGTACAACAACTGTCGGACATTTCCTCCCTTGCATAATAGAAAAGAGGTGGCATGCTCCACCGGTATTTTTCCCAGAAATTACATTCTACAATATTCTTTCCGTAAATGAAATTGAGTACGCGGAAGCCCCGACAAGCATTTCAAGCAAAGCACTCTCCTGATATAAGCTGCCGCCCACAAAGCAGACAACTATGAGGGAAAAATAAATTCCAAAGATCAGTCCAGATAGACATCATCTTCTCCGGTTTGTTTCACACAACGGCAAACAGCCTCCATTTCAAATCCTCTACCAACTGCAAAACGAATCAATTTCCCATTCCGTTCGTATTCCGTACATGCTTTCACTTCTTCTTTTCTGCTCGATCAAACCAGATAGTATCTCCATATATTCCCGCTCATCTACCTCCTCCAATCCTTTGGCTATAACATCCGCAGGGATTTTCTTCATGCGCAAAGCCTGGCAGATTTTCACTCTGCCCCATTGGTTAAAGCGATATTTATCGCAAAAAAAAATGAGAAAAACGCTTCTGGTCAATGTATCTCTCATCCTGCAAATGCCGAACGATTTTCTCCATCATTTCCGAGTGGCTCCCCATTGTGATAATTTAGCCTCTACATCTGCTACACAACGCTCCATTAAAGAGCAATAAGCTTCTGCCTTATACCTCAAATCATTCTCACTTAATTCTCCCTTCATCTTATTTCTCCGCTTTTATCATTCTATCATTTTGAAAGAGATCTTTTCTCAATTTTATATTTTTGTATTCCAAACCAGCCAACATATCCACCGTTTCCCGACCGTATTCCTGATTAATTTCAAAATAAAGCCTTCCACCAGACACTAGCATATCCCTACCCAATTCTGCTATTTTCCGATAAAACAGCAACGGACTATCATCCGGCACAAACAAAGCCAATTCCGGCTCCCATTCCAAGACATTAGCACTCATATCCGCCCTCTCCTTTTCTGTAATATAAGGTGGATTGCTGACAATGACATCAAACCGCTCACCTGCAGGAGAAGCAAGCAGCACATCCCTTTGCTCAAGAATTACACGAACGCCGTTCCGCCTGCAATTACGTTCCGCAACGCCTTTTCTGAAACATCCCATGAAACGACCTCCGCCTCTTCCAAATTCTTAGCCAAAGAGACAGCGATGCAGCCGCTCCCGTACAATATCAATATTCTAACCCGACCATACTTATGCTCCCGTATAATCCAGTCTACCAACTCCCCTGTTTCCGGACGTGGAATCAATACATGTTTATTCACTTCAAAAGTAAGGCCATAAAATTCTTCCGTACCTATTATGTATTGAATAGGTTCCAGTTTTTGCAGACGAACCAGAATATCATCCAGCTGTTTCCGCTCATTCACCGAAAAAGTAGTATCTTTGCCTGCATACAATTCAACAACAGACATGCCGAAGACTTGTGTAAGCAGCAATTTAGCCATAGGCACAAGTTCTGAATCAGGGTAATATCCCTGCAAGGTTTGTTTTATGTAAGATACAACAGGATTCATAGTGTCATTTTATATGCAAAAGTAAGAATTTAAACAAGATCGTTATGACAAAAGATGAAAAATATATTTCCCGTTGCCTGCAACTGGCATACAACGGACTTTGTAACACAGCCCCTAATCCGATGGTAGGTGCTGTCATTGTATATCACGACACCATTATTGGAGAAGGCTACCACATCCGTTGCGGAGAGGCACATGCCGAAGTAAACGCCATACGTTCCGTTAAAGACGAAAATCTTTTGAAGGAATCAACCATATACGTAAGTCTGGAACCATGCTCCCATTATGGAAAGACCCCTCCCTGCGCCGACCTGATTATAGAGAAGAGAATCCCCAAAGTCGTAATAGGCTGCATAGACCCGTTTTCCCAAGTAGCCGGCAGAGGCATCGAGAAACTGCGCAAAGCCGGCATTGAAGTAACCGTAGGCGTCTTAGAAGAGGAATGCCGGCTGATAAGACGCTTCATAACATTCAACACGCTCAAACGCCCATACATAACCTTAAAGTGGGCAGAATCCGCTGATGGCTTTATCGATATAAACCGCACAGGAGGAAAGCCGATCTTTCAATCCGCTGACCAGCATGCTGGTACACAAAAAACGCGCCGAACATGACGCTATATTAGTAGGACGACACACGGCATTACTTGACAATCCCTCCCTATCCACCCGGAATTGGTACGGCAAGCATCCCGTGCGTCTGGTAATAGATAAAAATTGACATTACCCCGAGATTTGGAACTTTTCAACGGCAAAATAAAGACATTCGTGTTTACCGGAATCCCCTGTCAGCCAAACGCATTAACAGAATACATATCGTTGGATTTCAACAAAGATATCCTGCCGCAAATAATGGAAGTATTATATAAGAAAAAAATACAATCACTCCTAGTAGAAGGCGGAAGTATTTTATTACAGTCTTTCATAGACTT
>SCPP01000184.1_pt1 | contig 47545 bp, 99 predicted proteins | sample 6106811 | NCBI WGS metagenome assembly SCPP01 (sample SAMN10720449, study PRJNA508395) | human gut metagenome | isolation source: Participant 2 stool, 15 month | host: Homo sapiens | collected 2018
AACAGCTGTTACTCCTAAAGAAACCAACCATGAATATTCGCTTGGTACATAAGGTTTTACCGCTAATTCATATGATACACTTCCTGTTCTCGGCAGTGCAAATAATGGACCAATAAGTAGATAAAAACAATATAGAAGGAAATTTTTTACTTACTAAATTTCCCAGGTCTGTAATTTCATGACCTACTAAAACAACCGCAATAATACCAAGCAACGCAATGCATCTGTTAATATAAAACCGATCAAAGCTTGCCCGTAATTTTCTCCTGCCAGTTGTCCCATCGGAGGAAAAACATATTGCCTGCCCAAAAATAGCAAACAACGTTAAAGTTAGGGACATTATTTGCTTAAATTTTAATTTTCCATTGTGCTTTCCTCCCTGAAATTAACATATCACAAAATAACATATTGTTTTATCATACCGTTTTTTGTGATTATTTTCAAGAATGAGATGGATTTTTGTATAAAATAATACAATTTTTCAAAAATCGATTCATTTATAAAATAACTATACTTTGTTCTATTCAGATTCTTTTAAATGCTCCATACAAAATTGATAGAACTGCAAATGCCATCTTCAAATACTATCTTTTTAAATATACAAAATTAAATTCTCTTTCTATAGAAAATTTTCTATTGCGATTTCTTTTAATATTCCTTTTCTATTTCTTCCTTTACAACCGATTCATAGGCACAGGTAAATCCAATTTCTGACGCACCAAATCTTTAATCACCTGAAAACTACCCAATTCTAAAATTTGTTTTATAATCAGCAATAGACAGATAATGTTCATTTAAGATATGTTCAAAAATATCTGGTACCGGAACCTTTTCTCTTGTAACGAGAGGATAACAGCACAAATAATCTAATTTATAGGTAAGTTGCAATAAAGGATGTCCCGGTGCGCAAACCGCTAAAAATCTTTCATAAGACAGCAGCATGCCCATAAACATGTTTATCAAAATAACCTTCAATGATTGCAAATTCAATCTCTCCATTATTTAAACGTTGCAACAGTTGTTTTGTATTTTCCACAGGCATAGTAATTTGCACATTCGGATGCTGTGTAAAATATTTAGCCATAATTTGAGGCATAATATATTGACCAATGGTAGAGTTGCCCCAAATTTGAGATGACGTTTTCTGCTGTAGGTTCTTTCAAAATTTGTTTTACGTTCGCTGTCCGCTTCCATAGTCATAATAAAGTAATACAGCTGCTCCCCTTTTGGCGTTAGCATAACACTTTTTCCGTGATATTCTACCAGTGGTACACCGTATTGCCTTTCAAGATACTGAATGTGCTGTGTAACTGTTGGTTGTGTCATATGCAAGCACTCTGCTGTTTTAGTATAACTTTTAACTCACATAGTTTCATAAAAGTCAGCAAACGAAAATCTAACATAATACCCTCTTTATAAATTTAATTTATTATTATATAATTTTTATAATTTGATTTTATAATAAAACGATGATAAAATCAAGTCATAAACAAAGGAGGTGCAAAATGATCCATGAAAACAAAAATAATAGCACTATTAAAACGCGCAAAACAAAACATCCTTGAAATTCTGCCCGGACTGATTATATGCATCATAATTTCCGGTATCAGCCAAGTAATTGCACATTTTGTACCTACTGTAGGGGCTGCTTTATTTGCCATCGCTTTAGGTATTATTGTTGGAAACACACTTTGCACAAAATTTTTCAACAGGGAACAAAATTTTCAGAAAGTCGTTTGTTAGAGTACTCTATGTATTAACTTAGGTTTCACACTAAATTTAACCGATATTATATGAGCGTCGGTTGGCAAGGCGTATTATTTATTATTCTGCAAATGACTTTGACCATTATTGTCACATATTTTATTGGAAAATTACTCCGCTTCGGAAAAAAATTCTCCTTACTAATGTGTGCAGGGAACTCTGTGTGCGTTCCTCTGCAATCGGCACAGTTTCAGGTGTAATCCATCCAAGCGCAAAAGACAAAGGGATTTCAATTACCACCGTGAATTTAACAGGTACTGTACTAATGATTACACTGCCCTTTCTCACGGGTGCTCTTTACGGCAATGAAACGATGCAAACTTCCGCAATGATTGGCGGTACGTTACAATCTGTCGGGCAGGTAATTGGCTCGGCTACCTTTGTAAATTCTGATGTAGTAGCTATGTCTACCATATTTAAAATTGTCAGAATTATATTTATTGTATTTGTTGCATTGATTTTCTCTAAATTGAATACCTATGAAGGAGAAAATCTGCTTTCGAAGCAACACAGTTAATGAAGACAAAAAGTAAAGGCAAAAATTCCATGGTATATTATCGGCTTTTTTCTATTCAGCATCATTGCAACATTCAATATAATTCTGAAATAGTTTCTCATACCGCTCATACTATTAGCGGCCAATTTGAAATTATTGCACTGGCAGGTATCGGAATGCGTGTAAAATTCCGCGATTTAATAAAAGACGGACCTAAGGCATTATTATACGGCGGCACTGTAGGCGTTTGTCAAATTGGAATCGCAATTGGGCTCATATTTATCTTCTTTGGATTACTTTTAAGAAAAGCTCCTGAAATCTCAGGAGCTTTTTATGTTGCAAACATGACAAGAACGATTAAAATTCCTAAAATGCAAAATTAATTACGGTGAATAGTCCCAAATAACGAAGCCCCTTCTTAGGCTCATGTTTCACATATTCACGGAAGGTAATCAAACTTGCCAAAGAAGAAATTAACGTGCCAATTCCACCAATATTGACTGCATATAATAAATCTTTATAATCAGTTACAAAATTAGACAGCAATAATGCACTGGGAACGTTACTGATAAACTGGCATGTCAATATTCCATATAAAAGGTGTTTTGCTGAACCAGATAACCAAAAATCCCTTACTTCGGGAATTCGTGCCATATTTCCTGCAAATACAAAAAGGCACAAAAGTAAAAGCAATAAATAATCTACTTCCAATAAAGCTTTTCTGTCAACAAAACAGAGCACACCTATCACTACCAGAAGTCCTATATAATAGGGAATGCCATGAAATACGATTAAAATAGAAATGACCAACAAACCCATCATCAATGCCGTCTTTTTCCGTCTAACTTTTCCGAATTTACCTGTGACAATTTCATAGGTGTGGATTTTACAAAAATTAAACAAGTAATGGTAATTAAAATAATGGAATATAAAAACGGCAAGAACATGGTAGAAATAAACTCCAAGTCCGGTATCTGAAATTTACCATACAAATACAAATTCTGCGGATTCCCAAAGGAGTCAGCATACCGCCAAATTTGCAGCAATGGTCTGCATAATAAAAGTAAAAGGCCATCCATTTTAAATTATCTGAATTTTTAAGAAGATAATAACCTAACGGTAAAATGTGAGCAAAGCTAAATCATTTGCAATAATCATAGATGCCACAAAGTTAAATAGATTAATGCCAAAACTGCCATTTTACCGTACGAAAACGCCTGATAATTTTTTAGATATAATTTCAAAAATGAATATGATGCAGCCCGTTAACCACTGCTAAGACACAAAAATGCACGCTAAAATTTTAAAGTCAAAATACTGTATATACTGAGAATCTATTGGTACAAAAACATCGTAACAATTGCCGCTGTAACAGCAATACAAAATACCATGTTCTTTTTCAAGAAATCGCCTACAATCATGGCAGCTTTACGCATACAATCACACTTTATCCATTAAATTTTTAGATAAGTTTATTATACGACGTTCCCGAATACAGAGCAATAAAATATTTGTTTTATATGGTTTATTTAAGACAATGGAAATTCCACCACAAGAAACATTTTGAACTGCTCTTTTGCAAATACACTGTGTGGGTGCTGAGCAAGGCATGATAATCGAATCTCCTGCATTTAGAATATAAGAAGTATCGTCAATGATAATTTGGCCTTGTCCGTCAATACGATGACCAAAGCATCTCCATCGGAAGCATGGGTGCCGATTTCTTCTCCCTTATCAAATGCAAATAAAGTCAAGCTTAACGCTTTACTCTGGCAATGGTTTTGCTGACCACCTGACCTTTTGATATTGTACCTGCTGAGCAAACGGAAGAACAGCAGCAAACTCTAAATTTTTCATAAAATATCCTCCTACCACTTTGTAATTCCTATTGTAGCATTTTTCTGATATTAGTATGTTGCAAAAGCAACGAAATATAATTCAAAATATATTCTGTTAAAATCTGGAATTTGCATGCATATTTTGGGACAACCTTGAATCTATATTATAGAACATATAAAATAAACTTCACTTTGATAAGGAGGATATCGTATGAAGTATAACGACACCTTTCGGCTGATTGGTTGTATGTATTATTTACGGATTACAAGGTATTGTGTTCCCGTTATTAAAAGCAATTTTCAGCCATGAAATCCTATTTGAATTTTTATTGTTCATCCTGGGCAGCACTGATTATATATCTATGTTTTATTGTGGCAGGTGTATGTATGATGCTATTTACAAAACCATTTTCAAACGAAAAAAGCACAGAAATAAGGTGCAAAATATAGATATGTCTGCTAATAGTTAAACTTTCTTACCACAGATAGCCAAAGAAAAGACTGTACTATTTCGTACAGTCTTTTTTCTGATATGAATGCTTCTTCTAAAGCGTTTTGTAGCACCTGTGAAAGTGGATATACTTTCACTTTTGCTGTTTCATTTAAGCCAAGCAGAAATTGTTATACTTTTATTCACTGCCCTATTTCCCTATCTTTCGATAGCTTCCCAGTCAAATTCAACTAGTGCAATAAACTGACCCTTGTCCACTTTAATATCTTCCGGCTTGCTTGCTTCCGGCAAAATATATGATTTTGTATATTTTGTTCTTCGATAAAAGTCCCAATGCATCCTTAATATTTTCGTATGTTTCTTCAAGGGTATCTCCTTGAGAAACGCATCCTGGTATATCTGGAATCAAACGGAATACCCAACCTCTTCCGGCTGAAATACTGCCGGGTATAAAATTTTATTCAATGTAATCACTCCTATATAAATATATCGAAAAATGCGATATTATTTCAATCCATGCCTTTCAATATTTTCCTTCTGTACTTTTTAATCTTTACAAAGAAATGTCACTGTTGTCACTCTACCTATTTGATGACTTTTATAAAACTTATATGAATCGTTTATTCTTATACACTCAAAACTATTTGATTCAAGTAACTTTACCTTTTTCTATATGACAACACATATTTACACGCTATCAATGTTTTTAACTTACATCCACTTTTAGACGACCAAAACAAAATGACAAAATTGTGTTAGATTACTTTTCGGAACTGTAAATGTGCAAAAATTCGTGTTGCATAGTATAAAGAATTCTTCACTTTACGGGCACACTATCTAAGTAACATTTGTCAGAACACAAATCGACTTTATTACTCACACTACATCACTATCTACACTAGGGTCTTTATCCCGCCACACAACCGCAATCGTCTATATACACACGCTTAAAATCATCAAGATTCAAAAAGGTTCAAAAACTGTACCTTTTGTAATAGGGCTTTACATATAGGCGCACTTCTCCGTTATCAAAGTCAACGTCAATGTAAAATCGTCATTCGGTTGAACACCAACAAGTTTTCTTCCACTTGCAAAATATTCTGCGCTTTTTCGGTCAAATCCTTTATTGAAATAAAATTCTACGGTTTTACTCATGTCATCTCCTCCAATGCGGAAAACCGCTAATCATTTTAGCGGTTCAATGTTGAATAATTTTTATTTCTTTCTGCCAGCTCCCAGTTTCTAGTAGCTCATCTTGTCGAAGTGCCGCCCAACCTAAAAGCATTTTAATTGTTTGCTCGGTATGCTTCCTTCGAGAACTTCTAGATCTCGGATAGAAATGATTATCTCATGCTCTCCGTATATTGCATTAAAATGTGGCAGTTAGAAATCATGAGAAGTATTACAAAACACTTACACCACGCTCTAGACGACCAAAAGATAAAAAATAATAGAATTCTTTATATGTTGCATTTTATAGAATTTTAGGCTGTTTTAAGATTATCAACTTAAATATAAAATAAAACCGCGTAACCAAGCCTTTTGACCTAGTTACGCGGTTTTACGTTGGTACGGGTGACAGGACTTGAACCTGCACGGTCGCCCACCAGAACCTAAATCTGGCGTGTCTGCCAATTCCACCACACCGCATATTTTGATGCGACAATTTCTTGACGCAAGTAGAATTATACTAAAGCCGCACCAAAAGTCAATAGTTTTTTACTATTTTATAATATTTTTTCTAACATACTCTGCGCTGCAAGCATTGCGCCTAATTTTCCGCTGTGAAAATTCAATCCACCTTGCATCCAAGCAGCATATGGTTCACGTAACGGTGCATCGGCAGATAGCTCGATAGACGCACCTAAAGTAAATGCACCCGCCGCCATAATAACCTGACAGTCATATCCGGGCATATCCCATGGTTCCGGTACAACAAACGAATCTACAGGCGCTCCTTTTGAATTCCCTGACAAAATGCAATCAATGCTTCTTCTTTCCAACAGCACTGCCTGTATGATATCCGCTCGGTTCATCCCATGCAGGAGTAACGTCATAACCAAAGTAATTCATTAAGCCCGCTGTAAATATAGCTGTTTTAAGTGCTTCCACCCGTTACATGAGGCGCATGAAACGCACCTAAAACAATTCTCGGTTATTTCCCAGCGTTGCACCTATCTCTCTGCCTGTTCCCGGAGTTGTCAAACGATATGCAGCTTTCGACCAAATCTTTTCTTCCTGCAATATATCCTCCGGTAGGCGCAATTATCCACCCGGATTTTTAATCAAAGAACCTGCCATTAAATCAGCTCCGCAAGAAGTAGGTTCTTCTGTTTGAACAAATTCACCGTAACAGTTATCTACCATTACAATACAATCCGGTGCTTTTTCTTTTCAATTGCCGCAATCTTTTCGATATCTTCTATCAATAAAGACGGCCTTAGGCTATATCCTCGTGAACGTTGGATATAAACCATTTTCTGATTCGGTTCAATTGCTTGTTCAATAGCGTCATAATCAGGAGTACCATCCGCTTTTAACTGTACCTCTTTATAATGAATTCCAAACTCTTTTAAAGAACCGTTTGAGTCACCTGTAATTCCAATAACTCCTCTTAAAGTATCATACGGAATACCCGTTACACTCAGCATAGTGTCCCGGGACGCAGTACGCCAAATAAAGCTACGGTAAGCGCATGGGTTCCGCTTACAAAATTATGACGTACCAAAGCATCTTCTGCTCCTAACGCCTTTGCATACACCATGTCCAGTGCATCTCTTCCCCTGTCACCGTAACCGTAGCCTGTGGATGATACAAAATGACTTTCACTAACTCCTGCCTCATGAAATGCAGCCATCATCTTTTGTTGATTATATTCGGTAATTTCATCAATCTCTTGCAGACGCGGAGTAATTTTTCATAACTTCTGCCGCTGCAGTTTGAATTTTGGATCTAGTTTAAACTCTGGGTAAAACATGTTTTCTCCTTTTAGATTTGTTCTAATTCCGCCCATACACCGCTGTATGTAAATCCCATTGTACGGTAAAATTGGACATTTTGTTCTGAATTACAATACACATAAATATGTTTCTGATGTTTTCCATACAACCATGCAGTAAACTTTACAACAGAGGTACCAATACCTTGTCTTTGATACTCTGGTAAAACAGCTACAGCCCCTATAATGGCAGCGTATTCTGTTTCTGCAACCGTCATTGCGCAAGCAATAAGTTGTCCTCTGTTTTATACCCTACTGCCGTTGCACCTTTATGTCGAATTCTATGAGACATATCCAAATAGAAAGGCTCAAATTCCGGTACTTGAAATGCTTTACTGTGACAAGCCTGTAATACGCTATACACCTGATGTAAATCCGGACAAACAGTTCTGTTGATATATTCTGATAACTGTGCATCCCATTTCATAATATTTCCTGTTCTTGCAGGCGTAATATGCAATTGTTCAGCACAGGAAGCATGACACATAACACAGCTTGCTCCTATCATTTTGACAAACATATAAAGTTCATCAAAATCTGCATTTTCATGAGCAAAGAGCGTAATTACGCCGTCCATTTTGATAAATATGCCGTAGTCCGCTCTGTTCCTCCTGCTTTTGCACCCAGCAATCGGCAAATGAGTAACTTTGATACATATTTGCAATACATATAATTCTGCATATAAAGGATCCGTTTTTAAGCATGAATCCATATGTGTAAAATCCTGCTCGTTTGCCATCACAATCATACTTGTTCGCTGCCTGCAATTCTCTGCCAATTTCATAATAAGCGTTTCAGCAGAGTGAAAATCTTCCTGCGCTATTTGTCCTACCGCAGAATGCAAATATCTGCAAGCCAACGATACCGCAATGGTACGCACACCGTCACGGGTAGCATGAATGGCCCCGCATCATTTCCACCTGCTACCGCCTGTTTTATTTGGCAAGGCAATTGTTCCTCTCTTGCTGTGTCTAGCGCCAAATCGTAATAAGCACGGTCATAAATGGTTCCTTTATCCATAAAGGAAATAACCGCACCTTTGCCCAAGCTGCACACATGCTTTTCATTAGGAACACCTGCAACATCCGCTGCCGTAGTTGTTTCCACAACAATTGCAGCCTGTGGCTGTACCTGATAAGTCGCAGTGCGAGATCCCTTGTACCCACTTCTTCCTGTACACAAAATACAAATGTCATATCATAAGGCAATTCGGACTGAATCATATCAATTAAAATGGCACAACCTGCACGGTCATCTAATGCACGACCACGTATCATACTATTTTGTGTATCAAATAGAGAATCAAAACAAACTGAGTCGCCCAAATGAACCACTTTTTCAGCTTCTTCACGGCTGGAAGCACCAATATCCACATACATGTCATTGATTGAAACAGATTTTCTCTTTCCTCAGAGTTGAGCAAAATGAATTGGTTTTGCACCAATTACACCAGAAACACCATTGCCTACGGTAACTCTTCTGCCACAAAGAACACGTTTGTCAATACCGCCCACAGTTGCAATTTTAAATAGCCATCGTTATCAATATGGGTTACAATCATACCAACTTCGTCCATATGCGCATTTAACATCAGTTTTGTTTTGCAGGTTTTATACCTTTTTCTCTGCAATCACATTTCCCATTGCATCTATGGTAATACACTCTACATAAGGTGTAATTTGTTCTACTATAAAATCGCGGACTGCTTCTTCATCTCCGGAGATGCCTCTTAATGTGCACAATTGTTCCAATAACTTTATATTTGCACATTTCTCCTCCTTTCTTTATCTATGATGGATATAAGAAGCCATCAGTTTGGCGACATGCTCGATATCTTCCAAATCAACTACTTCCACAGGCGTGCATATAACGCAAGGGAATTGAAATTAATGCAGTTCTAACACCAGATTGTGTTGTACCGATAACATCTGCATTGGTACCTGTAGAACCGCCCATCACTTCCATTTGATAAGGTATCTCTTCGTCTTTGGCAATGTGAACCAATTTATCTTTCATCTCTGTCTAATGTAGGGATACGCCTATCATTGGTCCCGCCCCAGTTTTCCGCATTTATAGGCTGCCACTCCGGGCTGGTCGGCAAAACTGACATCTACCGCAATTGCCTCTGTAGGGAAAATACGGAATGTGCCTGTTTCGCACCTTGACTGCCGGTTTCTTCTCTCGTGCTGAGCAATATAGTCAATCCGCATTTTAACGGTTTATCATGTAATAATTGTGCGCAGCGAATAATCGACGACAACCGGCACGGTCATCCAATGCGGCAGAACACACGATGGTTCAGCAGTGTACGTGGTTCACCGTTGATGATAATACGGTCACCCAAAGATACCTTTTGTTCTGCTTCTTCTTTGGTTAACCCTAAGTCTACTGCCATCTTATCAACCGGTTCCACTGTGTTGCCGTCATCTTCTACCAAATGAGGTGGTAAACAACATACAATTCCAGTTAACGTTTCATGTCCATATACTGTTACGGGAGCACCCGGCAGTACACGGCGGTCTACACCACCGCATGGCGCTATATGCAGAAAACCATCTTCATCAATCTGTGTTACAATCATTCCGATCTGGTCTATATGGGCGTCCAGCATCACTTGACGCTCTGCGTTTTATCTCCCATAATCCAATAACATTTCCCATGTGATCTATCGTAACATCTGTACAATATGGTTCCAATGCTTTTGAGCCTGCTGTGCTGCAAACTGTTCGTCACCGGTGTACCTGCCGCACTGCAAAGCTGAAACAGTAATTTTAATTGTTCCATAATGCCCTCCTTACAGTCCTTTTACAATAGTTTTAAAATGATTTTCTAGCTTCAAAGTTTGGATAAATCAAAACTTGCGGAAGCCGGAGATAAAGATACAATGTCTCCCTTTTGTGCATGTTCTTTTGCCAAAGCAACTGCCCTCCATAGAGTCGGCATGTAAAATTACAATTTCCTGTTCAATAGTTTGGCGCTGCTTTTACAGCGGCTTCTATTTTATCGGCTGTTGCACCCATTAAAATTAATGTTTTCACTTTCTCCAAATGATTGAGCCAAGTGCATCATATGGAATGTGTTTATCATATGCCTGCGATTAAAATAATTTTTCTGCTTCATGCTGCAAAGTTCCGTTTGCTGTTCTGGTTGGCTGGTTCCATAGAGTCATTGTAATAAGAAACTCCGTCTAACACTTCACCAACTCCGCACGATGCGGTACTCTCCAAAGTTTTCCACTTGACAAATCGCTTCATGGGAACATTGCCCCACACTGCCGTTATGGCAGCCAAATAATTTTCCACATTATGTTTTCCGATTTTAATCTTGCTGTGCAGTACTTCTGTTTGTGTTTCCCCTTCTGACATGACAATCATTCCATCCTGTCTTTAAATATGCTCCTTTGCTATTTGCATGAATTTGCACTGCAACGTGAACAATTGTCCCCTGACATCACTCGCAAAACGACATGGTCAGTGTTTTCTGCATTTAATACTGTTTTGGACGCTGCTGTTTGATGCAGTACCAAATTGCGTTTTGCCTGCACACATATTCATCCATATCTTTATGCATATCTAAATGATTGGGCGAAAGATTGGTCACCACCGCAACCTTTGGACTGCGACGCATAGAAATTAACTGAAAGCTGGATAATTCTACAACCGCCACATCATTCTTATCAATTTGCTCAATTTCAGGAAGCAAAGGTGTTCCAATATTTCCGCCTAAGTGTACTCGTTTTGCCTGTTTGTTTTATAAATTCTGAAATAATAGTTGTGGTTGTGGTTTTCCGTCACTTCAACCGCATAAATCGGGCAAGGACAAAGATCAAAACACTTCCATTTCAGATGTTACAACAATTCCTTTTCTCTTGCCTGTTCCAGCTCTTTTGTATGAAAACGCATTCCGGGAGTGGAACAGTGATATCAACGTCCAAGTGTTCCAAATAATGATCCCCTAATTTTAAGGTGATGCCCATTTGTTCTAATTCTTCTCCTGTTTTTCCCAGCTGCTCTTTCTTTTATCACAGGCAAATACTATCGCACCTTTTTGACAAAAGATTTTTGCCAACGGTAAGTTGCTGCCCGATTCCCAGAAAAGCAATCTTTTTCCTTTGATATCTTCAAAATAGGATTCCACTCTACTATCCATCGCCATGCCTCTTTTCATTTTGTACTCATACAAAACATAATTATTTTATTATACGTTCTGGGGCTGTAAATAGCAATACAACACCACCATATGTATGTAAAATTTACAAATCATACTGCATATTTCTCTAGGATTATTCCTCTTTATGATAAACTAATCATAATTGCATAATAGAGTCTATGAGAAAAACAAAACATAAAAGGGTAATCATCCTATGCTGATAGAATTAAACGAACATAAGAAACATATGAAAGAACATAAAAAGAGAAAAACAACTACAAGCCGAGCTAATGGTTCTGCAGCAAACCATCCGAGAACATCAACTTCCTGTCATTATATTATTTGAAGGTTGGAGTTTTTCCGGAAAAGGCACTTTTATTTCCGAACTGATGATTAATTTCGATTTTCGTCATTTAACCATGCATAATGTTACCCCTCCGACAGAAGAAGAGATGCGCCATCCATTTTATGGCGCCATTGGAATATGCTTCCGAAAAAGGAGAAATATCTATTTTGGATTGCAGTTGGTATCAAGATATTTCGGCGTATCCTCTTTGAATCAAGCAGATGAGGACAAAATAAAAGAGCGAACCAAAGAAATTCTTCAGTTTGAGCGTACACTTCACGATGCAGGCTATATCATTATTAAATTTTTTCTTCATATTGATGATAAAACTTTAAAAGCAGGATTGATGGTTTGGAAAATAATAGTGCAACCAGATGGCGTGTTACTGAAAAAGAAAAAAAACAATATCATCAATATCATCATTGCTATCAAATCTATCAAAATATGTTGGAATCCACTCACACCGAAATTGCTCCATGGCATGTGGTAGATGCCTCTTATTTAGACGAAGCATCCGTATTTATTTTGAAACAGTTATCAATACTATTCAAGATTCTGCCCGTCAATTAGAAAATAAAACATGGCCTATTCTCATGCCTTCTGAGACTTATCCGATTTTAAAATACGAACCAATTCAAAATGTGTCTTTAGAGCAAAAATATCGGATGATGATTACGACAAACAATTGAAAAACTACAAAAAAATTGTTTGACCTGCAATCACATTTATATCGCCAAAATTCCTGCTATATTTTTGTTTGAAGGTTGGGATGCTGCAGGTAAAGGCGGTTGTATTAATCGTGTTTGTCAAAGCTTAGACCCCAGAGGATACCAAGTACGGCAAATTTCAGCTCCGTCAGAAGAAGAGCGCCAGTACCACTATTTATGGCGTTTTGGCGCAGTATTCCAAAACAGGTCACATTACAATTTTGACCGCACATGGTATGGTCGTGTTCTGGTTGAATATATTGAACAATTCTGTACAAAGAAGAACAGATTCGCGCATACAGCGAAATTAACGAATTGAAAACAATTAACAGACTGGGGTGCTGTCATTGTAAAGTTCTGGCTGCAAATTGATAAAGATGAACAATTAAAACGATTCAATGACCGGCAATCCACACCTTCAAAACAGTGGAAAATCACTCCTGAAGATTGGCGCAACCGAGAAAAATGGGACAGTTATGAAATTGCTGTAAATCAAATGCTAGGGCATACTTCTACAGAATTTGCACCGTGGCATGTAGTGCCTAACAATGTAAAAGTATGGACGTATACAAGTATTAGAACATATCATTCATGCCATTGAACAAAATTGCAGTAAGTTATTTCATACTATTTACAATGCTCACAAATTTATATAAAATTTCTAATTGTGTCTATCATAATTGACAAAAAGTGATAAAATAGAGCAGACAAAAAATATCACTTCAGTTAAAAATTGCGGAGGCTTTAATTCATGAAAGCTGTATATCAAGGCAAAACAAAAGACGTATTTGCATTGACAACGGAAATTATTTATTAAAATTTAAAGATGATGTTACAGGTACAGATGGCGTATTTGATCCTTGTGCCAATACAGTTGACTTACCATTGACGGCATTGGCAAAGAAAACTTAAAAGTATCCGTCTTTTTCTTTGAAATTTTGAAAAAGGCAGGCATTCAAACACACTATGTTTCTGCGGATGTCGAAAATTCATCTATGGAAGTACTTCCGGAAAAAACTTTGGCAAAGGTGTAGAAGTTATCTGCCGTAACCGTGCAGTAGGCAGCTTCTTTAAAAGATATGGTGATTATGTAACAGAAGGTCAACCTCTAAATGCTTATGTAGAAGTGACTTTAAAAGATGATGAACGCGGTGACCCACTAATTACTTGCGAAGGTTTGGATGCATTGGGCATTATGACACCTGAACAATTTGAAGACACAAAAATTAACACAAACCATTAACGGCATCATCACCGACACTCTAAAAGAAAAAGGCCTTGATCTTTACGACATCAAATTTGAGTTTGGCTACCATAACGGAGAAGTAATTTTGATTGACGAAATCGCTTCCGGAAATATGCGTTGCTACAAAGATGGTAAAAGCTGGATCCTATGGATTTAACTGCAATGATTCTTGCATAAAGAATATATGAAAAGCGTCTGCATTTTGCAGGCGCTTTTTATCATTTTTCAATTACGTATTGACATTTCCGTTACATAAACCATTAAAATGCAAACAGGAGGGAATAATATGGAATATACCATCAAGCAGTTGGCAAATCTATCAGGAGTCAGTACGTACCTTACGCTATTATGATGAAATTAATTTATTAAAACCAAAACGCATTGGAGAAAACGGATATCGTATATACGAAACGGAGCAAATAGACATGCTTGAGCAAATTTTATGTTATCGTGCACTTGGTGTGTCCCTTTGAAGAAATTTCTCGCTTACTTAGCGCGACAAATACGGAAAAGAACAAGTGCTTCAAAGACATTTAATTGCATTGTCAGAAAGAAAATCACAAATAGAGCTTTTCATTAAAATGTGAGCAAAACAATTTTACTCTTGAAAGGAGACATTATTATGACAGATGAAGAAAAATTTAAAGTGATGAAACAAACTTTACTATCTGAAACAGAGCAAAAATACGGTGACGAACTGCGTCCAAACTATGGCGAAGCCATGATGATGGATGCAAATAAAAGATTATCCGACATGAACCGCGAAACTTAGATTCTTCAAAAAACTTTAGAAAAGAAATCCGTTTACTATTGAGAATGCCGCAAAAAAAAACCTAATTGTGAGCAAGTACAAAAATCATGTGATTTGCACCGCCAATGGTTATGCCTATTTTGGCCCGAAGGAATATACTCTAAAACAGCTCATAAAGCATTAGGAAACAGTTATGTATCTGACAGCCGTTTCAAGGCTTATTACGACCAATTAGGAGAAGACTGCGCAAACTTTTCAGAGATGCCCTTGATACCTATTGTTCTAAATAGCACTCTTTACACCATATCACCTCCACATATTAAACCTAATAAAAAAGAGACAGAACACAATTTGTCTCTTTTATTTTATTCAATTTCAGGCAGTTCTTCTTTGATAGGATCCTGTGCCCTCTTCTTCTTCATGGTCTTAATACCAAAGATAAAGAACAGAATATGGAACAACCAAACACAGCCCAGTATAATTTGGCCAATTGGCACTCTCATCATCATAACACAGCCAATTGCCATTAGTACGGTTACCACAGACATGATTCTGATTTTGACCTTCCAAGTCATACCTTTGCCTTCACAAAAGATTCCAAGTTCTTTTATATAGTTTGGTATTAATAAACCAATTGTGCAATTTTTCAGAACTTTTAGCAAAGCAAAAAGCTGCCAACAACAAAATGGAAATGCAGGCATAAGAGGAAGCACTGCGCCTACAGCACCCAAGGCCAAACCAACACAACCCAATACGATAAATAGGATTTTCTTTTTTCATGTCTGCTCTCCAATTTCTTTTCTCTGATTTTGTTTCTACTACGTGTCTGATAGCCCATATCGGATGATGTAATAACATTCTGGGTCCTGAAAAACGCATAACCGCATCGAATTTTTCACGCATCACCGGCTTATAACAATGTACTTTGCAGTTGAACAAAATGTTTTGTCTCCATAAACGGACACTTGTCACTGCGCAATTTTGCGTATTCGTTCAACTCCTCACATTCAGAACATAATTCTTTGCCCTTTGTGTGATGTTGTTTTACAGTACAAATTAATCATTTCGGTTACCATACGTTTTCCCGTTCCCGTTTGGTTTGTACCGTTTTCATTACCTCATCCTTCCACACTCTACATTGTATACATCATCTGCTATTTTCATGGTGGAAGCTCTATGGGAAATTAAAACTACAGTTTTATCATCGCTTGCTTGGTGTAAGGATTTTAAGATAACAGCTTCATTTAAACTGTCCAAGTTACTGGTTGGCTCGTCCAGTAAAATAAACGGCGCATTGTGCAAAATGCTCTGGCAAGCCCCAGTCGTTGTTTTTCACCGCCGGACAAAGTATCTCCCAATTCACCTACTTGAGTTTCATAACCATTGGGAAGACTCATAATAAATTCATGAATAGAAGCTTTTATACGCTTGTTCCAGTTCTTCTTGTGTTGCATTCTGTTTTGCAATCCGCAAATTTTGTGCAATACTTGCATGGAATAAATGTGTTTCCTGTGTTACTAAACTTTCCATATTCCTTAAATTATTGGTATTGATTTCTTCTATGTTGGTATTGATATCTCCACTTTACCTTGCTGTACTTTCCAAAACGCATCATTAATTTCAGCAAGGTTGATTTTCCGCCGCCACTTTTACCAACAATACCAATAATTTTATTTTTGGGTACAGCCATGCTAATATCTGACAAAACCACTTCTTTGTCATATGCAAATGTTACATTTTCTACCTGCACTCCTGAAAGGTCACTTCAGGTTTTCCGTAATATCTTCTGTCAAAGGCATTTCTTCCAAAATATCCAATACGCGATTGCCCGCCGCAAATGGATTTTGCAACGTACTTCAAGTTTGCCAGAGCAACAACCGGTCCAAATGAACTCATCATAGCAATGACGGAAATCAGTAATCCTTCAAACCAATCATATCGTTTACGTATAACAAAGAAGCTGCCGTTAACATCAACAAACTGAAAATTAAAATAATGGTATTGGTAATTGCCATATTTCTTCCCATATATTTTTGCTTTTCTCTTCTTTGGTTAGGATATCCGTACGGCTATCCAGCTCTTCCAAACGCTTTTACCTGTTTGATATTGATACTCTCACTCAAACCACGCAGACTATCCAACACAAAGCTACTTAAAGAGCCGGATTGCTCACGAAACTGATTGCCTGTATCTCCACTCATCTTGATACAATCATTGGTACTGCTACGCCAACCACCAAGTATGCTGCCAACGCCACCAGTCCCAGCACCCAATGAATGCTCATGATAAAGCCCACCATAATAACGGACACGGAAAATGCAATTAAAATAGGAGAAATGGTATGCGCATAAAAGACTTCCAGTAATTCGATGTCAGAGGTAATTACTGAAATCAAATTTCCCTTTCCTTTACCTTCTAATTTAGCAGGGCAAAGTTTGCGCAGCGCTTTAAACACATGGTCACGAATCAAAGCCAACAATTTAAACGCAATATAGTGATTACATGCCTGCTCTCCGTAACGGAGGAAACCGCGCGCAACAGCAATAGAAATTGCTATGGCAAATGCAACAGCCATTGGAACAGGAGATTCCATATGCAGGACATCCAACAAAGCCCAGCCGCCGAAAATGGTAATGAAAATAGCGCATAAAACCGATTATACCCAGCAATACTGCTAAAATCATATAACCGGTCAACGGCTTTACAAGACCTATCAGCCGCATCATTACCGTAAGATTGCTTCTCTTTTTCATACAGCTGCCTCCTTCCCATACTGTTCCAGTTGTTTCTGACTATGATACAGCTCAAAAATAAATATCTTTCTGTTCAAGCAAACTCTCATGTGTTCCCTGCTCGGTAATCTTTCCGTTTTTCATAACATAAATATGGTCTGCTTGTACTACATTTGCAAGTCTATGAGAAATAAGAATAACCGTTTTGGTCTTTGCTAAATGATAGATTTGCTCCATAATATCGTCTTCGCTCTCTACATCGATATTAGAGGTAGCCTCATCAAAATATAAATAGGACTGTTGCGAAGCAATGCGCGGCTCAACGCCAAACGCTGGCATTGACTACCTGACAGGTTAGACGCCTTCTCCAATAAAAGCGTATCCAAACCTTGTTCGCTACGCAAAAATGCAGCGAGTTTTGTTTGTTCCAACACATGCCACATTTGTTCGTCTGTGGCATCGGGATTTCCCATTAATAAATTATCACGTACAGTTCCTTTAAATAAATAACTGTTATGACTAATATAAGTAATGGTCTGCATTAAATTGCTTTCTTCAATCTCACTTAGTTCTACACCGCCATGGTAATATGACCTTGATACGGTGCATTGCGGCCCATAAGAATGCCGCCTAACGTAGATTTTCCACAGCCGCTTTCACCTACAATGGCTGTAAAACTACCTTGAGGAAACTGCGCATTGATGTCTTTTAAAATTTCTCGTTCTTCATTGTAACGGAATCCTACATGACTGCATGTAATATCGTAGTTATTACTTGGAACTGTTTTCGTTTTTCCTTCGGCTCTTCTAAATCCAACAGGTGAAAAATTTATCGCTGGCAGCCATACCATTCATTGCAATATGAAAACTGCCTAGCTGACGCATAGGAATAAAAAGTCGGCTGAAAGCAAAATAATGATAATACAGCCGGCAAAATCGATATTACCTGCCGCCAACTGACTAACCGCCATTACGATACCGGCCGCAGCGCCTCCAAACGCCACAATATCCATGATGGAAATGGAGTTTAACTGCATGGTAAGCACTTTCATGGTTATTTTTCTGAAATGCTCTGCCTCCACATTCATTTCCTCATTTTTTTCGCATCTGCCTGATAAATTTTTAAAGTGGTCAATCCTTGCAGATTTTCCAAAAAGGTATCTCCCAAAGCGGTATATTGTCCCCAATATTTAGACAATAATTTTTCGCAAATGTTTGTACCAGAGCAATGGAAATTGGAATTAACGGCACACATCCTAACAAAATCAATGCTGACTGCCAGTTGATAAAGCACAGCACTACGAATAAAGTAATAGGAGCAATCATACTGTAAAAGAACTGCGGAAGATAAGAAGCAAAATAAATATCCAGCTGATCTACCCCTTCTACTGACATTTGCACCACTTCAGAAGTAGACACTTTACTGTTATACGAGCTGCCCAGTCTTAACAATTTGCTGTAGATTTTGTGTCTCAAAGTTTCTTTACTGATTTTGAAGACAAATAACTCATACGAGCAGCCAACGGTACATAAAATCTTATAATAATTGCTCCTACCGCAATGGAAGCTAATACCACAATAGAAGTAACATCTACTGTTTTGTTAATAACTTTTGCAAAAGAAGCTGATAGCACCAATCATGACAATATTAGCAGCCAAAGACAGCCATTGTAACGCTACATTTAATGCAATATATTTTTTGACTCAGGTACTGCCTGAATCAAACGCTTGTTAATCATCATTGTAATAAATCACCTAATTTCTTGAGATTCAGATCATCTCATCATTCTTCTGTATGCACAAACTAACTTTAGTTAGCTATAGCTAATCCAAGAGCAAAATAAAGCGGATATTACCTTCCGCTAAACAATTATTTTATAAATAATGCATTCTACCAATCAATAAGAACTTTGTGCAAAAATAATAGCATACTATTTTATCAATTGTCAAGAAATATATCTAAAGTTGTGTCAATTTATTTTTATGTATTTACTGTAACAATAAACATAACCCCTTTCAAGGGGCTATATTACTATGCTGTTTTCGCAACATCTTTTCTATCAAATTCCACGCAAATAGAACCCCCTATATGATCAGAAGCCGGGATAATCAAACCGATTCTTTCTTGGGTGACATAACCAAATAAAGATGGAGAAATACTTCTGAAAGAGGATAGTCTGCTGTTGCCAACTTATCTGTAGAAACAGTTCCGTTTCTTAATAAACTTTGTACTGTAACACGCGCTGTGGCATCAGATGCACTGTCATCTGTTACAATTTGATACAATCCATACTTTAACTGATAAAAACTTGGTGTACTGACGCATAATCATTAAAATATTTTGGTCTCCTGTTTTAAATCAATGACCAAACTATACAAATACGTTGCAGGATAGCCCGCATTCTCTTCCGGATTGGTCAGCGTCCAGTGATAAATCAGAGACAGGGTTTCACCATCTAAAAAGTAACTTCAACAGTTCCTTCTAAATTTGCAGTATCACTGTATTGTTTTGGCCCCAATTGATTACTAGTTTGAATCAGTTGATTTACTTTTTCTTCTACAGAAGCATCATCCATTTGAGCCACAGTAGGATAAACCAATTTTATATGTTCAGTTTCATATGTTGTGTCTGTTAATGTAATATTATCATTTACAGGCTGTTTGGGAACTTCACTGGAAACTTCAGAAGAAGCTTGAGACTCTGCCTGTGATGCAGGTTCACTTACATCAGAAGATGCTGTATTCGCATTCTGCGCACCGCATCCATACATAACTGTACCTGCTGCCAAAATGGTACACAAAAGAAGTAGCGCTTTATGTTTCAACAATAAATCCTTTCAGTGGATAAATATATATTAATGATACAACAATCACAATATAAAATCAATGGATACGCTCCCAATAGTATAACCTATGATAATAAAATAAACACCACACAGTAGTCCCTGCGTGGTGTTTTGATGGTATATTAATCTTCGTACAAATAACTTCTGGTCATTGGTAAATCATTATCTACGCCTTTGGTAAATAAAATTTGATGAATGTCACAAATTCCGTTGTGGAATACAGAAGCACATGACACCAAATATAATTCCACATTCTTACGAAACGTTCTTCGAACATAGAATCTATTGTGTCACGCTTTGCAGCATAGTTTTGGACCACTCCAACAATGTTTTTTCATAATGGCGTCTTAAACTTTCCACATCTAGTGTGTAGTAGTTATACTCGCCGATTAAATAAATAATTTCTCTTAAACTTGGAATGATACCACCTGGGAAAATGTATTTTTTAATCCAAGGATCACCGTCATGTTCTTGTCTGCCACTGATATAATGCAGCAAAACCATGCCTTTTATTTAAAACTTTATCAATGTTTTAAAGAACAAAGGATAATTATCACGGCTAACGTGTTCCAGCATACCTACGCTTACAATACGGTCAAATGTCATGCCGGACTTTTCAAGGTCACGATAATCCATCAGTCGAATTTCAACTTGTCCTTCCAGACCCTCTGCCTTAATGCGTTCCTGTCCTTTTTATATTGTTCTTCACTTAAGGTAATGCCAACACCTTTTACATGATATTTTTTAGCCGCTGCAATTAATAGGTAACCCCAGCCACATCCAATATCCAAAGAGTTTGACCTTCTTTTTAAGTTTAGTTTCTTTAAAATATGTTCTACTTTATTTACCTGCGCATCATAAAGAGTATCAGTCTCATGCTTGAAATAACCGCAAGAATAACTCATGGTTTCATCTAATCACAATTCAAAGAATTCATTGCCAATATCATAATGGGTTGCAATTTCTTGCTTCTGATTCTTTTGGAAGTAGATGTTTTCATAATTTTGGTTAGACCGCTGAAATCACTTGCAAAATCTTCTAATTTTGAAAGTACCATATTTAAAATTTCAAATAAATTTCCTTTTTCCAATTCCAGCGTTTTATCCATATAGGCTTCACCCAAAGCCAGTGATGGGCTCTTCATCACTGCACCCATATCAATTGCACCGTTTGCTCGAATAATAGCTTGAGGTTCTCCCTCACCCACTTTAAATTCTTCACCATCTGGAAATTTTACTACAAATGGTACATCATCAAATTTTTCAGTAGTTTTTACAATCATTTTATCAAAAGCCATAGTTTTGAATACTCCTTTTCCTATTTACATACATAAAGAAACATTTTATCACAGACACATGAAAATATATACTATCTTTATATCTTACCTAATATTACGGCGTTGTCAATATCAAATTAACACTGTTATCTACTTTTATTTATTTTTACATTTTGTCACCAATAATGATATTCAAATATCATTTAAAGTACTATGAATAAAAGCCCCTATGGGGCTTTTATTATTTTATTTATTCTTGCGTCTAACTCTCAACACAATAACAATGGTAATATAAGTAATAAACGTTACACACGAAACTAATATTCCCGGAAGTAACCATGGTGTTCTGTACTTCAATACTACATGATTTTCGCCTTCTGTAATTGGTACTGCCATAAAGCCAATATTAGCCTTTTGCACATCCACAGTTTTTCCATTCACTGTGGCAGACCAACCTTCACTGTATGGAATACTAAAGAACAACATTTTATTTTGATCAACAGTTATATCGCCTTCTACTTTTGTATCCTCTACTGTTAATGACTCAAACTTATCCTGGGCACGCGCCTGTACATTAGGAGATATTCTTCATTCATATCAATTGCATATACATTGATATCATCAAAGTCATGGTTCCTGAACCCATTGCAAGTTTTATTTGCATAACATCTTCCATTGCTTCTCCCAGAGAAACCAAGTAATCATGATTACCGTAATAATATAACCAATCTGGATTTAAATAATGGAATCTTGACTCCTGTTCTCCGTTAATAACGGTAACCCATCTGGTACTATCTAAATATAAGTTTTCAAATTGGACGTATATCATTTTTCCTTTCGGAATATTTACATTTAGCAGAACTTGTCCATTTCACCTACTGTAATTTCATGATCTGAAATTACAGTATTTTCGTTTGATTCTTCAAAATATACTCCGTTTCTGGTAGATTAATAATATTTGAAGCAAATTGTTCAGTTAAACCATTTGATGATGCCTTATCCTCTAATACCAAAGAAGATAACAATATATTCTTTTTCCATTGTATTGAGTTTATCGTATTCTGAACGATACATAACATTATCGTATGTAAATCCTAATGGCAATGCACATTGATTTTCATATACAGCGCCGGCCTCCTTCCGGAGTTTCCACTTTCGGAACCCAAATATTGGTGCAATATTTGAGCTTATGATATCTGGTTCCCACTAAAGTATTTAAATACGGATCATTTCCAAAACCGCTAAAATAGTGTACAAAATGAAGACCTATATTTTGGTCCACATAAAAATTATAAGTATCCTTATCTTGTAAACTCCAATAACTGGTAAGACTATGGAAAGGAGTAACCATGGAAGCATTAATCCGTCCATCAGCTGTTGTACGATAAAATTGCTTTCATCCGACAACTGTGACGCTGTTTTTCCTACTCCAGTATCATAACTATATTTAACAGTATCTAAACTGCTATATTCATTAGACAAGCCTAAAATGCCTGTCATATACAACAAAACCATTTAAACCAAGATACATACATGTAACTACTAATAGTGCAGACTTTGTAAAGCGGACATATTGTGTTTTTCAAAGAAAAATAATATGGATAGCACCACTAACATAAAGCCAAAACCCATGTAAACATAAATATTTTCTAAACCTTGCAGCAATAAACATAACCCTATATAAGCAAGCATACAGCCTGCCAATATTCCTGCTTTGGCTTTAACAACTGATATAATTTAGGTAATACTATTACCGTAATCAACGAAATTAAAATGCATATCCAAACATCCACCTATTTACTGGATATCCGAAACCATTAAAGATACTTCCACCTATAGGAATGAGCATCACTGCTGACAATACAATAAAACCGACTCGTAACTGCCAATACTTTTATCTCGTGTAATAAATAGAATAATCAGAGCAAAAGCTGATTGCCGCAAAAGACAAAGCTGTATAAAAGTTCCTGTTTCTGTTCCTTTTCCAGGAATTGCAAACTCTGTAAAATACTTTGTAGTAATCCAAAGGATAAAATAAACCTGCATCCGATAAAGAACTGATTCCCCTCGGCAGCTTGATAGAAACCCTTTTATCATTGGTAAAAACAAAAACGCTCCCATACATGTGCCTATTGAAAAAAAGCCAACACATTTTCCTATTGTTACAAGAAAAGCTTTTTACCGTGGAACGATATACAAATAAATAGCGTATGATTCCATAGATTATAACCAATAGTACCAACATATATAACATATAGAAATTATTTAGAACACTCAAAAACTCATTACTACAAAATGAGGCTTTTCTTTACGAAAGATTTTTTCTACCCTAACAATAGCAAGGGTAAATAAATAATTGCCGTACCAAAGGCTCATAGGAATGACAAATACTACTACAAATCCGCTAAATGTGTAGAGTAAGCTACCTAATAAGCTTTCAAACCATCCTCTTTTTAAGTAATGGACATATGCAAAAGGCAACTCCATGCAATACATTTTTGCAATAATAATAAAACTATAGAGCAGTTCCATTTGACTTTGTGGCCAAATACCGCTAACAAAGCAAAGGATCACCTACTACATAATATCCTAACGTAGTAATCACATCGGAACCCAAACCAATATCCCATGACCACATGGGAAGTGTTCCATGAATTAAATTACCAAATAAATTTTTCAACCAATCTCCGTAATAATATAATGCCGGATAAAGTTGTTCCGGACCATCCCCAGACCTAAAAGGTTTTATAATTGTTTCTAAAAACGCAAGATATATCGATAAAAATATCAGTAAAACATATCGTAAATATAAGTAAAATGATAAAACAGGTCTTTGTTTTCTCAAGTATCAAATTTATTTATCTGTTGACAAAATAATTTTTCATAAACTACTTCCTAAACCAAGTTTTATGTCAATTTTCTAAGGCATAAAATACAAAGTGTTATAAAGGCATATAGTTATAACACTTTATCAATAGAATTCTCTAAAATAGATGCATGAATATGAATTTTTCTCTGGCATAAAAATAGCATAATTCATGATTACTTTTCATCTATATTTTCTTCCTTTACCAGATAAATTGGCCTTTTCTTTGTTTCCAAATATGTTTTAGATAAGTATTTGCCCAATATTCCCATACAAAACAGCTGAACACCGCCTACAAACAGAATTACACACATCAAGAGGGATAACCTGCAACGGGATCTCCAAATGCTAATGTTTTTATCACAATTATAATAATTAATACAAATGCGATAAAACATAACAATAATCCTAAAATAGAAGAGATGGACAATGGCACTGTTGAAAAAGCTACAATACCATCAAGAGAATATTTTAACAGCTTCCAGAAAGACCATTTGGTTTCTCCTGCCCTTCTCTCTACATTTTCATACTCTAACCATTTTGTGTTAAAGCCTACCCAGCTAAAAATACCTTTAGAAAATCGATTATACTCCTTTACCTCAAAATTGCATTTACCATTTGGCGTGTCATTAATCTATAATCACGTGCGCCATCTACAATTTCTGTCTTTGATATTTTATTAATCATTGAATAAAATAACAAAAAAAGAACGAATTGGAGGTTCCCCTTTTCGCGATACACGGCGCGTAGCAACACAATCATACTCTCCATTTTCCAAATCTTGAAACATTTGAAGCAATAATTCCGGCGGATCCTGTAAATCCACATCCATCACCGCAATATAATCTCCTGAAGATTTTTCTAATCCTGCATACATTGCAGCTTCTTTACCAAAATTTTTAAAAAGAAACATACTTAACGCGTTCATCTTTCTTTGCCAATTCTCTCAAAACATCCAATGTTTTATCTTTTGAGCCATCATTAATAAATAAGTATTCAAATTCAGCTTGATTTTCCATGATTTTAGAAATTTTTACTATTTCATCATAAAGAAAGGAATTGCTTCCTGCTCATTATAGCATGGAACTATAACTGATATTTTCTTCATGGTATATTTCCTCTTTTCCATACACTCTATCGCATTTATTGATAAAATCCTATTTTTATATTGTTTAATCATATCTTACCAATCTTTTATTGTCAACGTTAAAATATTATAGTCTCTTGCAGAAGTATAAGAACCTCGAACTTCTATTACTAGAAATTCGAGGTTCTTATTGGTGATCCATCGGAGATTCGAACTCCGGACACCCTGCTTAAAAGGCAGGTGCTCTGCCGACTGAGCTAATGGATCGTTATAAACATGACAACTTTATATAATAGCAGATTTTTCTGCTTTTGTCAACAACATTTTCTGCCTTTTGGCAGAATATTTGGCTGGGCTGGCAGGATTCGAACCAGCGAATGTCGGCGTCAAAGGCCGATGCCTTACCGCTTGGCGACAGCCCAATATATACACAGAATGTATAGAATATATTCTGTGTTATGTACAAATGGGGTGGATAGTCGGATTCGAACCGACGGTCTCCAGTGCCACAAACTGGCGCTTTAACCAACTAAGCTATACCCACCATCGCGCTGAAGGGATTCGAACCCCGGCCTACTGCTTAGAAGGCAGTTGCTCTATCCGGCTGAGCTATCAGCGCATTTGTAATGTGGAGCGGGTGATGGGAATCGAACCCACGTGTTCAGCTTGAAGGCTGACATTCTACCATTGAACTACACCCGCACTTTCGACAACGTTATGAATTATAGCATATAACATTGTCGTCTGTCAATAGCTTTTAAAATATTTTTTCAATATTTTTATTATTTTTCTAAAAGCTATTATTACCATATGGTGAATACTTTATTCAGCTTAAATTGAATTCAATTTAAGCTCATCATTTTCGACTGTAAGTACAATACCTGTAACCTGTTGGTCATAATGTGTTACAAGCAATGCTGCAATTTGATCCTCTCCCTTCTTGCGAATTAAGTTTCTCAAATCACGTGCACCGCTCTTACCGCCAATTGCATGGTCAGCCAACCAACTAAGCACAGCATCAGCATATTTTAGCGTAATACTACGCTCTTTAAAGATTCCACATATTCCTCAATCATGAGGCGTGCAATTGCCTGAAAATCTGTTGCTGTTAATTCGTGGAAGATGATAATTTCATCCACACGGCTTAAAAATTCAGGACGTAAAAATTCTGATAACGCCTTCATGGTCTTGTCACGAGTTACATCTACTGCATTTTGCAAAACCAAGTGCAGATTCTTTTCTTTCACTTCCTGCATTGGAAGTCATAACAATAATTGTATTTTCAAAATTAACTACACGTCCATGCGCGTCTGTAATTTTGCCTTCGTCTAAAATTTGAAGCAAAATATTCATAACATCCGGATGCGCTTCTCAATTTCGTCAAATAAAATCACAGAGTAAGGCTTTCTTCTTACTTTTTCTGTCATTTGGCCTGCTTCATCATAGCCAACATAGCCTGGAGGGAACCAATAATGGGAAACAGAATGTTTTCCATAAATTCGGACATATCAAGCGAATAAGCGCGTCAGGAGTATCAAACAACTCATGAGATAACACTTTTACCAATTCTGTTTTTCCCACGCCTGTAGGCCTACAAAAATAAAGAAGCCGGTCTGCGTCTTGGACTGATTTGCACTTTACTTCTTCTAATTGCAGCTGCCACTGCTTCTACTGCCTCATTTTGACCAATTACCTTAGAATTTAATTTATTCTCTAAATCTGCAAGTTTTTCAGTTCACTCTCCTGAATACGGCTTGCTGGAATACCAGTCCATAACTCAATTACATGAGCTAAGTCTTCTTCCGTAACAGAAGAATGTAATGCATCTTGTTCCAAAGACTTTGTCTTTTCTTCCAAACGGGCAATTTCACAGCGTGTTTCCGCCAGTTTTCATAATCCGGCTCAGCACCGTCTGCTGTCATTTCTTCTTCCTGTTCTCTTAATTTTTCCAACTCAAACTTAGCCGTGTCGTACTCTGCCATGGGAGCATTACGCAAAGCTGCACAGGCACAAGATTCGTCCATTAAGTCGATTGCTTTGTCTGGCAAGAAACGGTCTGTAATATAGCGTTCTGACAATACAACTGCACGTTTGATAATATCATCTGAAAGTTGTACCCTGTGATAGTTTTCATAATAAGATTTAATGCCCAACAGTACATGGATGGTATCCTCTACGGAAGGTTCTACTACTGTTACAGGCTGAAAACGTCTTTCCAAAGCAGTATCTTTTTCAATATATTTTCGATACTCTGTAAATGTAGTAGCACCAATGACTTGAATTTCTCCACGGAAAGAGCTGGTTTTAAAATATTGGCCGCATTCATGGAGCCTTCCGCATCACCTGTTCCTACCAGATTATGCACTTCATAGATAAACAAAATGATATTTCCGTCTGCTTTAACCTCATCTACCAAACCTTTGATACGGCTTTCAAATTGTCCTCTGAATTGAGTTCCTGCTACTAAAGCAGTTAAGTCCAATAAATGAATTTCTTTTTTTTAGGCGTGCAGGAACATTTCCTGTGCAATACGAATAGAAAGACCCTCTGCAATGGCAGTTTTACCAACGCCGGGCTCACCAATTAAGCAAGGATTGTTTTGTTCTTCTGCTTAGAATTTGAATCACACGCGCAATTTCATTGTCACGTCCAATAATGGCATCCAACTCTCCATTTTTGCTTTTCCTGTTAAGTTGGTGCAATACATGTTCAAATATTTCCGTTTTTTTTTCTTATCATCTGTTTTTCTGGAGAAGTATCTGTTTCTTCCTGCTCTTTTGTTGTTTCCTCTCCGTTAGCGCCTTGGAATATATTTTTCAGGAATGGGAAAGTAGCTGCACCGCCTTGTGTGAAGCCGTTTTCATCCCCATTCTCATCGTCATCATCAGTTGGCATCATAGCACCATCCATGGACATCAAACTGCTTAGTTCAGATTCCATAGATTCCATCATTTCTTCCGTGATACCCATTTTTCCATTAAATCATTAACAGGTTTAATGCCCAACTCTTTTGCGCAAACAAGGCAATAACCTTGGCTTTGCTGCGCATCTGTCGAACCTGAGACAAATACAACAGCAGGTCTTTTTTTCTATTTTTACACATCAACATAGAAATTTTCTTTTCTCCGCTACCGCAACGGATTTTTCACCCTGTCCTGCGGCTAAATTAGGACAGTTCTAACCAATCGGTAAGTTCACAATATTATATAAACCACGAAGTAATAGGATTATTATAAAAATAAATTGATAAATAAAGGATTTATCCAATACTTGTTTCATGGCTCTGAACTGTTGCCTATTACAGGCATCAGCAACTGTAACAAAATACATACCAAAAGATATAAACAGCACCTTTGAATATGCCGAATAAACCACCCAGTATTCCGTCTATCTGACGCAAAACCGGCAAACGAAATACATTGCCAATTAATTTTATTACTAAGCGTACCAATAGCAGCAAAATAAAAACAAAATGACAGTTAGCAACAATTGCAGAAGCCATATAATAGCAGGCGAAATCAAATCTGCTGTTGCAGGTGCCGCATTGCTTTCTGCTGCCTGTAAACTTTGTTCAATCTGTGACGAGGTAATCCCTGATTGCTCAGTGTATTACTTAAAAAATCCGGTAAATTGGCTACAACCTGTGCAGCTTTTTCCGGGAAGGATGCCAGTGCATCATTAGAGAGAACTGCCGAGATATTATCTATCAGTTTTTCTAAAAACACCTTGATACAGAGCATTTGCAATCAAACCGGCCAATACCCAAGCCAAAACATGGCAATCACTGCACCGATAAAACCGGCAATGCTTTTAAAAAATCCTTTCTTATAGCCAAATATGACACAAAGTAAAACTATAATGACAAAACCAATATCCAATAGGATACTCATCTATAACTCCTGGTTTGTTACCCTGTTAATATAACACAATTTGCATTACTTCACAAGGGTTGCGCCTATGAAAATCTTGCCTGACGAATTTGGCTGACACCCAGAATATAAACGGTAGCTTCATCCGCCAAAGCAATGCCTCTTGCATCTGAACCAGCCTCTGCAGTGCTGAAGGAATTACCACTGCTGGCTGAATAACCTGTAATGGTGCTGCCGGCCAAAATTGCCGCTGTATCTCCATACAAAGAAACTGCATCAATTTTGTCTTGTGTTTCTATAACACACTTTTCAGAGGCACCACTGTCTAAAATAACCAATTTACTTGCAGTTTGATTATCATAAGGGGTTAGCGCCAATGCTACTCTGTTTCTATCAATTGCATAGTCTGTCATTTGGCGGGACTGATAATTGTAATCTACCTTTTCCCCGTAGTACCATTAATCATACTGGTAGTGGTGTCCCCAATTGCAGCAACTGTACCATTATCCATGTATTCTACTTTTCCATTAACACTTCATTATACGTTAATATGGCGATTGGCTCAGGATTGGAAAAGTCAAAATATAAACTGCGGAAACAATACCGCCGTCTTTGCTGTAATTCCGGAAACCGCTGCTCTGGTACCGTCACTATTTAACGAAATATCCGTTACATAATATTCTGAAAAGTCATATTTATACTGAACGGTATTATCTGTTAAATATACAGACAACGAAGACGGATATCCTGAGCTTCGGTCACCAATGCATATCGTCCGCTTCCCGAAATATCGCCTGCGATAATATTGTTACTGGTATTACCAGAATAGATGGTATTCGAGTTCCTTCTATTTTAAATCCATTTCCACCCCAATTATAAATGAGATATTTTCCACTTGTTGCCTGCAACACAGGACTGTTAAAACTATGCTGACGATTGATAGATTGATTGGCACTGCTGTTCATAACCGTTAAGGCGGTGTCACTTACAGTAACCACATTTTTATCAACGTCATGAAATTACCGCGATTGACAGAACTTCCTACAATGGATGTTGGATATCCGTCCCCTTGTCCGCTTCCTACGGTAATACTTCTAAACCATTGACCAACTCCGGAAGAACTGTCTACACTGAACCATATGAACAACCCAACACCACAACAAGTAATACCACTATAATAGCATAAACCCACTTTGGTAACTTGGAAAGCGGTGTTTTTTCTTCATACGTTTTGGTGCATTTTTACGGTCAGATGAAACTACCGGTTCCTCTTGAGATTTTTCGACTTGGTCTGCACTGGGCAAATTCGTTTTCCGGCAAAATTATCTAAAATTTATTTTTGTTATTTTTTTATTTTCATCCATTGCCATGTAACACCTTTCTTAAAATCTCAAATTTCTCGTCTTTGTTCCCTCTGTCAATTAATAAAATACACGGTTCAAATATAATCCGCACGGCGGCGCTGTAGGGCCAGCCATTTTTCTGTTTTTGCTTCCAAATATGCGGAATATCTTCCGGCTGAAATTTTCCTTGCACTACTCTTAGCAAAGTTCCAACCATAATACGTACCATATTATAAAGGAAGCCATCCGCAGATACGGTAAACAACACCATATCGCCTGCTCTTTCCACTTTTGCCTCTGTTACAGTTCGTACCATATCGCCCATTTTGCGTTGGTCCAACGTACAAAAGACGTAAAATCATGAGAGCCAACATAATGTTTTGCAGCCTCATTCAACCATTCCTCATCCAGTGCATACCAGTAGTGATGAGCATAACCGTCAAAACGGATCTCTAATGGGATGATTCCACATCTTATAGACATATTCCTTTCCTTTACAGGAGTACCTTGCGTGAAAATCATCATCTACTTGCTCACAACTATGCACAGCAATATTAGGAGGAAGAAGTGGTTCAGCGCCGCTACCAATCTTTTCCGGAATGCTATGCTCCAGTTTCATACTGATACAATACTCATATGCATGCACACGAATCCGTTCTGCTGCAGCCTTTCAAATCTGGCTGTACACCCAGAATGTTTTTAAGGCATCCTGAAATACTTCCTGGACTGTCACGGCATTTTCTGTATCTGCCAACCATGATAATATTTTCCGTCATATGAAATTTTTAAAAGCAAATTCCTCATATATGGATATATCCTTTATATCAAAAGTTTTCTACCACAAATAAATTGAGCAGTACAACGCCTGTACAAGCTGCTATGGTAACCAAAGAGTAACAATATCTTTTGCAGTAATATGCAAAGCTTTCATCTTTGTTCTGCCCTTACCACCATTATAACACCTGCATTCCATGGCCATTTGCCAAGTCATACGCACGGCGGAAAGATACAAACAACGGTATCAGCACAGGAATCAAAGCCTTAACACGAGGATAATACCGCCGCTTTCCAAATCAGCTCCTCTTGCCTTTTGCGCGCTCATAATTTTATCAGTTTCTTCCAACAAAGTAGGAACAAACCGTAACGCAATGGTCATCATCATAGCTATTTCATGTACTTTAATACGGAAGATTTTCAGCGGTTTCATCAGTCTCTAAAGAATCCGTTAACTGGAGTCGGTGTTGTGGTAGATGTTAAAATAGAACTCATTAAAATAAGTACAACAATACGCACCGCAATAAAAATAGCATTACGAATGCCGCCTGTTGTAATTTGTATAAAGCCCCACTGTACCTGTACAGTTCTCCGCCGTAAAATAAATTCAAAATAGAGGTAAACAGTACAATAAACGATACACCGCGAATACTTCGTATATATCTGGTAAACGGTACGCCTGACAGCAGCATAGCCACTAATGTAAATACCGTCATTAGCCCTAAACTTGAAAAATTGCCCGCTATAAATATAAAAACAATATTAACTAATGTTAATAGAACTTTTACTCTTGGGTCCAGTTTATGGATAATAGACTTACCCGGAAAATACTGGCCTAATGTAACGTCCTTAATCATTGGCTGCTCCTCTCTGCACAAGTGGCAAAATCTCTTTTACTGCCTGCTCCAACGTAAACACAGCAGGATCAACAGGATATCCACTGTCATGCAGTTTCATCATAATTTTTGTAACCTGCGGTACGCGTAAAGCCAATTTGTTCCAGTTCTCTTGCATGAGAAAATACCTTTGCGGTTTCATCAAACAAAAGACTTTGCTTTCATTCATCACCAAAACACGATCCGCTACCCGAGCAATGTCTTCCATGCTATGAGATACCAAAATAACCGTATTCTGTCTCTGTTGGTGATATGCTTTTATTTGACTGAGCAAATGATCTCTTCCTGTGGATCCAGTCCTGCCGTAGGCTCGTCCAGAATCAAAACATCAGGATCCATAGCAATAACTCCTGCAATGGCTGCACGACGTTTTCACCGCCGGACAAATCGATGGTGATTTTTCCAGCAATGCATGGTCTAAACCAACAAAGTCTACCGCTTGCATCACTCGCTGATTTACCTCATCCTGTGAAAGCCCATATTTCTGGGACCAAAGCCAATATCTTTTATTACAGTATCTTCAAACAACTGATATTCCGGATACTGAAATACCATACCAACCTGGAAACGCACTTTACGAATTTCTTTCTTTTTTTCCCAAATGTCTTTTCCGTTTAATAATACAGTGCCCGACGTTGGTCTGAGTAATCCATTCAGCTGCTGAATCAGTGTAGATTTACCAGAACCTGTATGACCAATTAAGCCAATGAATTCACCTTTTTAATTGCGATGTTTATATCTTCAATTGCTGTTTTGCTAAATGGCGTTCCAGCGCCGTAAGTATATGTAAGATTTTTGTTTCTATTACATTCATCGGCTTACGCTTTCTCCTTTAACAGTAATTCCAAAGCAGCAACACACTCATCTTCCGTTAATACATCGTTTGGCAGTCCCATGCAGCCTGCTTCTTTTAAACGATGAATGAGTTCTGTAGACTGAGGCACATCCAATTGATGTTCTTTTAAAGAGGTCTACATTAGAAAAATCTCTTTTGGTGTTCCATCCATTAAAATGCTGCCTTTATCCATAACCACTACACGATTTGCGGCAATTGCTTCGTCCATATAGTGAGTAATCAACACAATCGTGATGCCTTTTCTCTATTCAGCTTTGTTATGGTCTCCATAGCCTCCTGACGTCCCCTCGGGTCAAGCATAGCAGTAGGCTCGTCCAAAACAATGGTAGAAGGTTCCATTGCAATGATACCTGCAATGGCAACCCTTTGTTTTGTCCGCCTGATAATTTAGTGCGGCGCATGTTCACGATACTCGTACATATCTACCGCTTTTAATGCATCGTCCACTTTTTGTCGAATTTCCGCAGGGGAACTCCCAAATTTTCAGGTCCAAAGGCAATATCTTCTTCTACAATACTGGCAACTAATTGATTATCGGGATTTTGCAGAATCAAACCAACGTTTTCTGATTTCAAATTTAAAACTGTCATCTGTAGTACCCATGGTATCTACGTATACTTTGCCGCCGCTTGGCAGTAAAATTGCGTTAAAATGTTTCGCAAGAGTCGATTTACCGGAACCATTATGGCCCAATAATGAAACAAAATCACCCTTTTGAATCCTAAGGTAACGCCTTTTAAGACTTCTACGATTCCGCTTTCATCTTCATCATAAGAGAATCTAACGTCCTGTGTTTGTAAATAGTCCATATGGTTTCCTTTCTATATGCAATGGTTATTTGGATTGCCAAATTGCGGTAGATCCGCAGGGAAGTACAAAGCCTGAAGAAGTTACGGGCAATCCGATTCCGCTTGACGATACGGTACCGCCAAATGGTTTCTATAACATAACTCCAAGAAGATATTCCATAACCGCAGGAGATAACCCTGTTGTATAAGAATTTAATATAAAAAATAATGGTTGTTTAGATAAAATAGGAAGGCATAATTCCACTAAATGGTAAAGCTGTTCTTCCAGCTTCCATACTTCCGCCCGGTCCTCTTCCGTAAGAAGGCGGATCCATAATAATACCGTCGTACGTATTACCGCGGCGTTGCTCTCTTTGCACAAACTTTACACAGTCATCTACCAACCAACGAATCGGTTTATCTGCAAGTCCGCTTGAAACAGCATTTTCTTTTGCCCAGGCAACCATACCTTTAGAAGCATCTACATGGCAAACTTCTGCACCTGCGCTGGCACATGCCAAAGAAGCAGCTCCTGTATAGCCAAACAAATTCAGCACTTTACAGGACGTTTGGCTTCTTTGATTTTCTTTATAGCAAAATCCCAGTTTACAGCCTGTTCCGAAAAATACCCGTATGCTTAAACCCCATTGGTTTTAGATTAAAGATCATATCTTTATAACGGATACCCACACCGCAGGCATTTTTTATTTTCCTGCCAATGACCGCCTCCGGTATTGAACGGTGATACCTTGCATGCGCTTTTCTCCACAATGGATTTGTTTTCGGGTATTCCAAATAATCTGAGGGTCGGGACGAATTAAAATAATATCGCCCCAACGCTCCAGACGTTCCCCTGCGGAGGATCTATTAATTCATAATCGTTCCAATCTGCAATTCTCAAGTGTAACGTCCTTTCTCTTTATACCAATTGCTCACGAATAACATCAGCAACATAAGTTGCCACTTCCTGAATTTCTTCCTCGTTTTCACCTTCTACCATAACGCGAAGCAATGGTTCTGTTCCGCTTGACGTACCAAAATACGTCCTTTTCTTCCCAATTGATTTTGCACTCTTGTGTCGCTTCTTTGATTTTTCTATCTGTATAAAACGGAGTTTTCCTTCATTGGACACTTCCACATTTACAAGAACCTGCGGAAAACGTGTCATCAAAGTATCAAGGCTGGACAATTTCGCTTCTGCGATGTACCAAACTCAGTAGATGTGCACCTGTCAGTTGTCCGTCGCCTGTAGTGCCAAAATCTAAGAAAATAACATGACCGCTTTGTCTCCACCAAAATTATAATCGTTCTGGCGCATGGTTTCCAGTACATAGCGGTCACCAACTTTGGCTGCTTCAAAACGCATACCGTTCTTCACAAAACGGATAAATCCCATATTGCTCATAACCGTTCCCACAACGGCATTATGAGCTAATTTCCCGCGATTTTAAATCTGCTGCACAAATTGCCATAACGAAATCACCGTCAACCAATTGACCTTTTCATCTACAGCCAAACAGCGGTCAGCGTCACCGTCAAATGCAATACCTGCATCCAATTGATTGTCTAACACAAATTGCTTCAGGCTTTCCATATGGGTAGAACCACATTTGTCATTAATGTTTGTTCCATTCGGTTTATCATGAAGCATATAGCATTCAGCGCCCAATTCTGTATAAAGACGTTCTGCCGTTCTGATGCAGAACCATTGGCACAGTCCAAAGCAATTTTCATACCGTCCAAGGCGTACGGAACCGTACTTTTAACATGCTGAATATAAAGATCTACCGCATCCTCTTCACGGGTAATGCTGCCAACTCCGCCGCCTGTAGGACAATCATATGTATCAATATGATCTAACACAATCGCTTCAATTTGTTCTTCCAGTGCATCGGGTAGTTTAAAGCCGTCCCCGCTGAAAATTTTAATGCCGTTAAATTCGCATGGATTGTGAGATGCAGAAATCATGATACCTGCATCTGCTTTTAACTTTCCAATTAAAAGGCAACAGCCGGTGTAGGAACCACACCCAGTGTTACAACATCCGCACCAACAGAGCATAAACCTGCTGCCAGTGCGTTTTCTAGCATATCAGAAGAAATTCTGGTATCTTTTCCAATTAAGATTTTCGGTCTCATTCTACTATCGTTTGTTAACACCATTGCTGCGGCACGGCCAATATTCATAGCCATTTCACAAGTCAATTCCGTATTTGCTACACCTCTGGCGCCATCGGTTCCAAATAATCTACCCATACAAACTCTCCCCTATAACTCCATTTTTCTATTGATTACTATATCTATGAAAATACATTATGTTTATGTTAAATTCCTCTATTTTCTGCTGCATCATTTCCTTTTCCGCCTGCGCGGGAGCTTTAACCCAAATGTAAATACGCAGCATGTGTTGCACACCGTCCTCTTGGTGTTCTGCTCAAAACCAATTTGCATTAAATACGGCTCATATACATCTTCCAGTGTTACAGCCTCTTCTCCGATTGCAGCTGCCAATGTTTCAATTCCCACAGGGCCGCCGTTATAAAACTGTATCAAAGTTTTCAACATTCTTCTGTCATTGGCATCCAAACCAATTTCATCTACTTCCAGGCGATCCAGACCAATTTTAGCTGACTGATATGTAATAACGCCGTCACTGATAATCTGTGCAAAGTCTCGCACACGTTTTAACATACGGTTTGCAATACGCGGCGTTCCTCTGGAACGGGAAGCAATCTCCAACGCTCCGTCTGCCTCAATGGGAATCCTCTAAAATCTGCGCACTGCGGGTAACAATTTCCGCAAGCTGCTGCGGTGTATACATCTCCAAACGAAGTACAACACCAAAGCGGTCTCTTAACGGAGCACTTAACTGTCCTGCCCGAGTGGTTGCACCAACAAGCGTAAACTTAGGTAAAGGTAAATGATACGAAGCTGCCATTTGACCTTTTTCCTGTAATAATATCCAATGCAAAGTCTTCCATTGCAGGATACAAAATTTCTTCTACGCGGGAAAGGCGATGAATTTCATCGATAAACAATACGTCGCCTTCATTCAAATTGGTAAGTAACGCTGCCAAATCTCCCGGCTTTTCAATGGCAGGACCTGAAGTAATACGAAGATTTACATTCATTTCATTTGCAATAACACCGGCAAGTGTGGTTTTACCCAAACCCGGCGGTCCGTAAAGCAATACATGGTCAAGAGATTCCTTTCTAAGACGCAGCCTCAATAAATACAGAGATTTCTTTTACTTTTATCTTGACCGATATATTCAGTTAAACGTTTAGGACGCAGAGGATTTTCCACTTCTGCATCTTCCGGCGTATATTCCGGCGCAACCATACGATTTTCAAAATCGTACTCACTCTTTCCGTAAAATCGTAACTCAAATTTTCATCTCCTATTCAGGCATTACATCTTTCCTGCCATTGCTTTAATGACAAACGGATTAACTCCTCTACAGGCAAAGCACTATCAAATTTCGCCACCACTGCAGATGCATCTGTTGGGGAATATCCAAAACAGTCAATGCATTAACAGCTTCTCCTGCATTAGAAGAAGCTGATACCACCCTTGTTTCGGAATGACCACGCTTCCATCTATGTCCATTTTCTTTACTTTATCAGTTAATTCCAGCACAATACGCTGTGCCAATTTCGGTCCTACTCCTACAGCTCTGGTTAACATCTTGCTGTCGTTTGTAGCAATAGCTGTTGCTACTTGTTCCGGTGTTAATTCCGACAAAATTGCCAAACCAACCTTTTGGTCCTACTCCGCTTACACCGGTTAACATTTTATAACAGTTTAATTCCATTACAGTTGCAAACCCATAAATATCCATTGCATCTTCCCGTACATGTACATGGGTATATACTTTTATTTCCTGACCCATTTAAACTACGCTGCGTGGTCAACGTAGTATAGCATTTATAGCCTACACCCGCGCACTCTACCACAAAAAGCTTGCTCCACATGGGTTAATATTCCTTTTAAACTATAAAACAAGAATTACATCCTCCTGACAACATGGTACGACGCAGCATAGATCCTGCTGCCTGACCATGACAAATCGCCATTGCCAATGCGTCGCAAGTATCGTCCAGTTTTGGCATTTAGTTAAACAAAGCAGCCGCTTTGTCATTTCCATTACCTGTGGTTTTGTGCCTGTCCATAACCGGTTACAGCTTGCTTTACTTGCAAAGGCGTATATTCTGAAATCGAAACGCCTGCTTTTGTGCCGCAAGCAAATTACTCCCCTTGCTTCCGCCACTTGAATGGCTGTTTTTTGGTTATTGTTAAAAAATAACTTTTCAATTGCAACCGCATCAGGCTTCCATTTTTGTAAAATAGCCTCCATAGAATTGTAGATGACTTCTAGGCGCCCGTTAAAATCTTGTGTTGATTTTGTAGTGACCGCACCATGCTCCAATGGACGATAACGGCTGTTTTTGCCTCTATCACACCGTAACCGACAATTGCATAACCGGATCAATTCCTAAAATAACCATGAACAAGTCCTATTTCGTCTCATCTTTGAAAATATCTATAATTAATTTATTATAACATATGAAAAATTGCTTTGCAATTTCTAACATATAAATGTTAAAACGTCCTTGTCAACAGCCAAAATTTTAATTTTGTTGCTGTTGCTAGGTTGTTACAGCATAAAACATCTATCTGCCAATACTGTATTCACCTTTCTCCCTTTATTATGAGTAGAAAAGATGGATATTGCCAGTACTTTAACATTACCACAAACGTAGGACAAAAACATGAATATTTATTAAATTCTGCTTCATTTGTATAATTATGTTTTTCTGCAAAAAATAACGTAACGATTTGGTGATTTAGAAAGGCGGAATTTATAATGTCCACCAAAAGAGTAGTACAGATTTCAAGTGCAATCATTACAATTATTTTTATATTGAGTGCATTCACCTGGATTGGTTACGCGCAAGCCACTTCTTATCGAACTGATTTGGAATACACGTATCGCAGGGCACTGAATGATTTAAACACACATGTAAACGATATGAATATAACGCTGACAAAAGCAAATTATGCAAATACATCTTCACAGCAAAACGGTATGGCAGGCAAATTAATAAAGAGTACCAGCGGAGCCAAAGCAGCACTTGCCGTTCTTCCCATTGGAAACGATTCTTTAAATAACGTAAATAAATTTATTGCGCAGGTGGGTGATTTTGCCTCTTCCGTATCTTCAAAACTGTCTGTTGAGAAGCGTTAAGTGATGAAGATAAAACAATTCTTCAACAGTTTTCTCAATATTGTAATATTCTGCCGGCAATTTAAATGAAATTCAAGAGAATATTGCCAAACAAGAAGTAGTCATTGGGCAATCGGAAGAAATGCTCCAAAACTTAGAAAGCAAGCAACCTCCTTTTGAGGATTATTTTCTTTCTACCGCTGAAGAATTCGCAAATTATCCTGCTTTAATTTATGATGGTCCCTTTCAGACCATATGACACAGAAAACATCTGAAATGACTTCAAAAGCACAGACTATTTCTGTTGATGAAGCAAAACAAATGGCTGCTCAATATTTATATGTAGACCCTAACACGTTAACTCATACAAACGATACAGAAGGTAACCTGCCCACATACAATTTTAATACGGAAAGTACACGCATTTCTGTTACAAAACAAGGCGGATATTTGTCCTCCTTTATGAATGCAAGACCAATTGATACCATTACTTTACAATTAGAAGAAGCCAAACAACGTGCTAAGCAATATTTAAGCAGCATTTATCAAGAAGAGTTTGCTGAAACGTACTATGTAATTTACAACAACATATGTACCATTCAATATGCTTACAGCAAAGACCATGTTGTATATTACTCTGATTTAATTAAAGTATCTGTAGCAATGGATACGGGGAAATTGTAGAGTATCATGCCAATCACTTTCTTATGAATCATAAAGACAGACAAGTACAGACACCTGTTATTAGCGAACTATCCGCAAGACAACAAGTCAGCGATAATTTGACCATTGAATCGGCACGAATGGCAGTGATTCCAACTACGAGGGATGAAGAATCTTTGTGTTATGAGTTCTTATGTCGCGGTCAAAATAACGAGCAAGTATTGGTATATATCAACAGTGAAACCGGAATGGAAGAACAAATTTTATTTTAATTGAAACCGACAACGGTACACTAACCCAATAAAGAAAAGAATCTGCCTTGGCAGATTCTTTCTTTCTACTGTATAACCTTAAAAAATAGAAATTGAAATCTGTATAGGAACAATGAATGTAAATGATTCAAGAGGGAAAACACGATTTTATTTCTTATATTTGTGCAGTAATACAAAATGTTACTTCTATTTCGAATATCTATAAATTACAAAAAATAGTGTTATAATGAAGATATGCTAAAGAAAATAATTGAAAAAGATTTGACAAAACTCCTATTATATAGTATGATATAATATAATAATAGTAATCATTCTTGTTTTACTATTAGATTTTATAGAAAGAGAGCGATGAATGATGAAAGACTTAAAAGGCAACAAAACAGAAGCTAACCTAATGGCTGCATTTGCAGGAGAAAGTCAAGCAAGAAACAAATATACATACTATGCAAGCAAAGCAAAAAGAGGGATACGAACAAATTGCGGCACTGTTCTTAGAAACAGCAAACAATGAAAAAGAACACGCAAAAATCTGGTTTAAACTGCTTCATGGCGGAGAAATGCCTGATACCATGGCAAACTTAAAAGATGCTGCAGACGGAGAAAACTATGAATGGACAGATATGTATGCAAAATGGCTGTAGAAGCAAGAGAAGAAGGATTTGACCATATTGCATTCTTATTTGAAAAGTTGGTGAAATTGAAAAACACCACAAAGAAAGATATCGTAAGCTATTATCAATATTGAAGAAGGCATTGTATTCTCAAGAGACGGAGATACCATTTGGCAATGCGCAAACTGCGGTCACATTGTAATTGGCCAAAAGCACCTGAGGTCTGTCCTATGTGCACATCCTCAATCTTTCTTCCAAATTTTAGCTGAAAATTACTAATCCCATTTCTGCATTGCATATAAAAACATTATTTTTATAAAACCTCCATTGGATAAAAATTCAATGGAGGTTTTGTTCACTTATGTTTTATAGAAAAATATAGCTTATAAGAACAGCAGCAAACTAATTGCCATAACCATCATTCCGGAAATGAAACCATAAATAGATAAATGGTGTTCTCCATATTCTCTGGCAGCAGGAAGCAGTTCGTCAAAATGAAATAAATACCATAATACCTGCAACCCTGCAAAAAATAATACCAAACACAATATCATTCATAATCGGCATTAAAATGAACCAACCAATTAACGCGCCTATAGGTTCTGCCAAACCTGATAAAAAGAATATAAAAGCTTTCATTTTGTGAACCTGTTGCCTGATAAATAGGAACTGAAACAGCGATTCCTTCCGGTATATTGTGAATTGCAATGGCAACCACAATAGGAATTGCAACGCTGGGTTCCTGCATAGCAGAAACAAATGTAGCCAACCCTTCAGGAAAATTATGAATTGCGATTGCAAGTGCTGTAAAATACCCATACGCATTAATTTGGAATGTCTTGGCATTTTTTATTTTTCATCTTCACCAACTTTAACTCATGTGGTTTCCTCTGAAGGAATGAATTTATCAATAATTGCAATAACCAACATCTGCTCAAAATGAGCCTACCGTAACCCAGTTACCTGCTATTTTTCAAGTTCAGATACCAAAGGAATCTTGTGCTTTGACAAATATTTCTATCATAGAAACATATATCATAACACCTGCAGAAAATCCAAGACTAACGGACAAAAACTTTCTGTTGGTATGTTTTGCAAAAATGCAATGCAGCTGCCAATTCTGGTACTTAATCCTGCAATTAGCGTAAGGCCAAATGCGAGAAAAACATTGTTCATATTGCTTTCTATAAAGTTAGCTATGGCTAACTTTATAGAAAACATATCACTTCTACTTCTTTTGTCAAGAAAAATTTCTATCGCACTTCATAAGAATCATAATCTATAAAAAGAATATTCCAACCGCTAGTTCTACTTTGTAAAGAAGCGATTACCAAATTTGACAGTAATCCATCTATCAACACTTTTATTGTTCTCTTTGACCACAGTTTTGAACCACAAAACCTTTTTATTTTGGTCATTTCATGTTTCTCACTCTTTGCTGTTCTCTTGATAAAATATAAAAAATTTTGAATTTCTATTCTAAACTACTGTATTGTCATAAACGGAACAAACCATAAAAAATACAGCGTATCGCCGTATCTCTTTTAATTATTTCATTAAGGTAACTAGCACTTTTTTGGGCATGCAAACGATTTTCTGCTTCATCAAAATCTCATCTGCATGAGCTTCAAATACATCTGCTGTTATTTCTTCCCTCTATGTGCTGGCAGACAATGCTGTACCATAGCATCAGGTTTTGCCAATTTCATCAATTCAGCATTGATTTGGTAACCTTCAAACGCCTTTCTTCTTTCAGCTTCACCTTCCTGCCCATAGATGCCCACATCTGTAAACAACACATCTGCATCTTTTGCAGCAATTTCAGGAGAATCTGTCATTTCAAAACCTTCATATTGAGAAGCAAAATCCAATACTTCTTTATCAGGACGGTAGCCTTCCGGACAAGCTACACTGATAGACATACCCATTTTCAAGCAACCTACAATAATAGAATGCATCATGTTATTACCATCACCAATATAGCATGCCTTCAGACCTTCAAAGCACCTTTCTTTCGCGAAGATGGTCATTAGGTCAGCCAACACTTGACATGGATGAGCAAAATCTGTCAAAGCATTGATAATCGGAATAGAACCGTATTTTGCCAAATCTTCTACTTGTTTTTGCTCAAAGTACGAATCATAATTCCGTCTAAATAGCGGGATAGCACTCTTGCGGTATCTTCAATTGGTTCGCGTCCAATTTGCATATCACTTGCAGATAAGTACATAGGATATCCACCCAATTGATACATACCTGTTTCAAAGAAACACGGGTTCTGGTAGATGCTTTGCAAAAATCATACCTAAGGTTTTACCTTTCAAATGGTGATGCTCAATTCCATGTTTTAATTCATATTTTTAATTGGTCGGCCAAATTTAAGATTTCTTCAATCTCTTCTGTTGTTAAGTCCAACAATTTTAACAAGTGTTTCATAGCCAGTCTCCCTTCAATCCGTTCTATTTTATCATCATTTTAAGCCTGTTTGATAACTTCTTCTAGTATTGCCAATCCATTATCAATTTCTTCAAAGGTAATGGTAAGCGGCGGCAACAGACGCACCAGCGTTTTTGCTGTCAGCACAAACAAACCATGTTCAATACATGTAGCGGCTACGTCTTTGGCAGTTCCTTTTCCAACACAATACCAATCATCATGCCTATGCCTCTTACTTCGGCAGCACCATCCATCTCGGACAGCTTTTGCTGCATATATTCACCCTTGGCCTTTACTTCCTGTAAAACATCTCATCTGACGCGTTCTAACACACTTAAAGCACCTGCACGCAACAGGATTTCCGCCAAAAGTAGAACCATGCATACCGCTGTTTAATACTTCTCCAAGGCGTTCGGTGCACAAACACGCACCAATAGGCAACCCACCACCAAGTGCTTTTGACGATGTAATCACATCCGGCTCAATACCATACTGTTCATAACAGAAAGAGTACCTGTTCTTCCCATGCCTGTTTGTACTTCGTCTACCATAAGCAGTACATCATGCTTTTTGCACAGCTTTTCCAGTTCTTTTACAAAAGGTTCTAAAGGCATAACGCCGCCTTCACCCTGAATCATCTCTATAAACACAGCACAGGTATTTTCATCCAGTAAGGATTTTACACTCTCAATATCGTTTGCCTGCGCATAGGTAAATCCCTCTGTAAATGGATTAAAGTAATGATGAAATGTATCCTGACCTGTTGCTGCCAAAGTGGTAACTGTTCTTCCATGAAATGAATTTACCAGAGTAATTATTTTGGTTCTGTTCTCATTATATTTATCCGTACTGTATTTTCTTGCTAATTTAATGGCACATTCATTTGCTTCTGCACCGGAGTTGCTGAAGAACACTTTACTGAAACCGGATAATTCACAAAGTTGTTGGGCTAAATTGGTTTGTGCAGGATTATAATACAAATTGGAAATATGTTGTAATGTAGATGCCTGTTTTGTGATGGCAGAAATCCATTGGTCATCACAAAACCAAGGGCATTTACTCAATACCACTTGTAAAATCGATATAAGATTTTCCTTCGCTGTCTTGTGCAACAACACCTTTTCCCTGTACAATTGCAACTTCAAAGCGGCCGTAAGTTGGCATCATATTCTGCTTTTCTTGTTTTAATATCTAAAAATGCATGGTAATCTCTCCTTTGCATTCTTCCAAAGACGCCGCTTTGAAAGAATAGATTTAATATAACATGGTTCCAATACCTTCGTCGGAAAACAATTCAATTAAGATAGAATGCGGAATTCTTCCGTCTAAAATATGCGCACGATGCACACCACGACGCACCGCTTCTACACAGCAGTCAATTTTAGGAATCATACCGCCGCTAATAATACCACTGCGCTGTAATCTTGGCACTTCACTGACGTTCACAACGGGATTAACGTACTTTCGTCATCTTTATCTTTTAATAATCCGCGAATATCTGTCATAAGAATCAGCTTTTAGCGCCCAATTCAGCTGCAATACGAGCAGCAGCAATATCTGCGTTAATGTTATACACTTCTCCGTTTACACCGCCGGCAATGGTAGCAATAATCGGCACATAACCATTGTTGGTTGCATCTGTAATAATTTTAGTGTTTATTCTTACAATCTCACCTACATAACCAAGGTCAGCTCCGCTTTCCAATTTACGTGCCTGAATCATAGAACCATCCAAACCGCAAAGACCGATGGCTTTACCACTGTGATTTTCCAAATGCTGAACCAAATCTTTATTTACTTTTCCTGCCAAAACCATTTGTGCAATTTCCATGGTTTCTTTATCCGTATAACGCAAACCACCGATAAATTTACTTTCTTTGCCTACACGGCTTAACATGGTATTAATTTCAGGACCACCGCCGTGTACCAATACTACATTAATACCAACAGATTGCATCAAAACAATATCTGTAATAACAGCAGCTTTAATTTCCTCATTAATCATAGCGTTTCCGCCATATTTTACTACAATGGTTTTTCCCGCATATTTTTGAATATAGGGTAAAGCCTGAGCCAAAATTTGAGCTCTATCGTTATTGGAAATATTCATGTGACATCCTTTTCCTGTTTTACAATATTTTAAAATCAGCTTCTGTAATCGCCGTTAATTTTACATAATCATAAGTTAAATCACAGCCATATGCAGTTGCACACTCGTTGCCTTCATGCAAGGTTACCGCTAATAATGTCATCTTCTAAAAGAATTTTCTTTGCAATGTCCTCATCAAACGGTAAGCCCGCACCGTTTTTGCATACCTCAATACGTCCTTGCTTGGATTCAAATGCAACGTCCACACCGTTAATATCGATATTTGCACCTGAATAGCCAATTGCGCACAGCACCCTTCCCCAGTTTGCATCGGCACCAAAATGGCATTTCAGCAAATTAGAACAAATCACAGATTTTGCAACTGTTCTTGCGTCTTCTTTTGTTTTTGCTCCTGTTACGGCACATTCTAACAATCTGGTTGCCCCTTCGCCGTCCTTAGCAATTTTACGGATAACACTGCACAAACTTCTGTTAATGCTTGAGTAAACAATTCATAATCATGATTTTTCTGTGATAGTTTGATTCTCTGCCAAACCGGAAGCCATAACAGATACCATATCATTGGTAGATGTATCACCATACACTTACCATATTGAAGGTATCCTCAATTGCTGTATGCAATGCCTCGTTCAATAATTCCGGTGTAATAGAAGCATCTGTCGATAAATCCAAGCATTGTTGCCATATTTGGATGAATCATACCGGAGCCTTTGTAATACCGCCTATGGTTACCGTTTTACCGTCCAATTCCACCTCAAGCGCATATTCTTTTTCTACCGTATCTGTTGTCATAATTGCTTTTGCCGCATCATTCGAACCTGTTGCACAATGCTTCTGCCAATGTTTTACCGAATTTGCAATCGGTTCAATTGGCAACACCTGACCAATGACGCCTGTAGACGCTACAATAACATCGCTTGGGTCGATATGCAGTTCCGCTGCAATCAAATCACATCTTTTGAGCTTTTCTTCTCCGTCTGCATTGCAGGTATTGGCATTACCGCTGTTACAAATCACAGCTCGTGCCATACCGTCTGCAATATTACGTTTGGTAACCGCAATAGGAGCACCTTTACTAAGTTTTGTGTATAAACAGCTGCCGCTGCACAGGGCACATCACTGTAAATCAAAGCAAGGTCTGCTTTACTGCGGTTTTACGGATACCACAATGAATTCCCGAGCCTGAAACCCTTTCGCTGCTGTAACGCCGCCTTCTATGATATGAAATGTCATATGCTGCCTCCATCATAATATTCTTTATAGGGCATAAATCCCCGCTGCGTCATCGCAACAGGGTCATGCATGTATAATAATTACAATTAAAATGCCGGTGGAATCATGGTAAGGCCTGTTTTTCCTCCAAACCTAATACCAAGTTCATATTTTGAATTGCTTGACCGGCAGCGCCTTTCACCATATTATCAATGGCAGAAATAGCAACCAATGTATGCGCATGTTCGTCCACATGAACAGAAATATCGCAGAAATTGGTATACTGCATGTTTAATATTGGCTGCCTTTGGCATCATCCGTACAAAGTATTCTGTTGGTAGCGTCGTCCATACACATAACGAACTTGCTCTTCTGTTACGCCTTCTTTAACGTAGCATAACATGTTGCCAGAATACCGCGGCTAACCGGCAATAAATGAGGAACAAACGTTAATTTTACTGGATTTGGAGCATAGCAAGATAATGTCTGTTCTATTTCCGGTGTATGACGATGAGCCGCTACCTTGTATGCAGTAAAACTCTCATTACAGTCTGGAAAATGAGTAGTTTGAGTAGGTTTCTTCCTGCACCTGTAGTACCGGACTTACAGTCTGCAATAATATGGTCTGTTTCAATCAATCCTGCTTCCATTGCAGGTACAATGGCCAAAGGAACTGCTGTTGCATAACAACCCGGATTTGCAATTAAGCTTTTCCTCTAATAGGGGACGGAACAATTCCGGCAATCCGTACACAGCTTGCTCATGCAATGCTTTATCCAGAAAATCACAACCATACCAAGTTTTATAAGTTTCATCTTCTAAGCGGAAATCAGCGCCTAAATCAATAAAGAACTTCATACGTTTGGAACAAGCTGCTGCCAATTCCTGAGATAATCCATGAGGGCAATGCGGCAAATACAACGTCGCATTTTTCCA
>SCPP01001608.1_pt1 | contig 47486 bp, 56 predicted proteins | sample 6106811 | NCBI WGS metagenome assembly SCPP01 (sample SAMN10720449, study PRJNA508395) | human gut metagenome | isolation source: Participant 2 stool, 15 month | host: Homo sapiens | collected 2018
GTATGCGTTGGGTACAGAGTAGAATTATTCCACGTAGCAGACAGAATATAGGAGAAATACTTCGGGTGAATGGAATGCGTTCCTATGACGAGCATAAATTACTATTAAAAAATGAAGGGAGAAGTTGTCAGGATGAATTTTATATTGAACACATGTAGTTTCGAGGTGTTCTGAGGAGTAATGAAGTAAGCGTTCTCAGTTCAGCAAACGTTAATCTTGTCCGGCAGTGTCAGCTGTCTGGTGTTATATGGAACGGGGCTGTTGCAAAAGCAGATAAATAATCTACTGGAGCAGCAGCTTCATTTTATGAAAAAACAGGGCCTCAAATTATTTGAAGCGATCCGTCTATTTCTACATTCTCCCTCATATAAATAAATCAATCTACCAATCTGCCCGGAGGCCTGAATGTGAAGTGGAAACACAGGGTCCATCTGTTGTCGGCTGTTCTGTCCGCCGATTTTATCCTTCTGGCATATCTGATCTGCCTTTGGCTGCTCCGGTTACGGTCAGGGAGGCATCAGCACCTGAGGGTACGTTTGAGCCGGAAAAATATCTCGCTCTTACTTTTGATGACGGCCCCCATCCCGTCCATACGCCGGTTCTTTTAGATGGTTTAAAGGAACGGGGAGTACCTGCTACCTTTTTTCTCATGGGAAGCTGTATACCGGGAAACGAGGCTCTGGTAAAACGGATGCAGGAAGAAGGCCACCTGATCGGAAATCACAGCTATAATCATGTGCGCCTTACAAAAGCGGGTCCTGCGGCTGTCTGTGAGGCGGTAGACCGCACCAGCGGGATGATCGAGACATTACGGGCTCCCGACCTCAATATATGCGTCCGCCCTACGGAGACTGGAACGAGGAGCTGGAGTGTCAGTCCGGCATGACGACAGTCCTCTGGTCTGTGGATTCCCTGGACTGGAAGCTCAGAAACCAGAAGCGTATCGTAAAGAAGGTCTTGAAAGAAGCTGAGGATGGGGATATTATATTGATGCATGATATATTTGATACATCTGTGTCAGCGGCTCTGGAGCTGATCGATATCCTCCAGAGAGAAGGATATACCTTTGTTACAGCCGATGAACTGATGATTGACTGAAAGAGAGATAAAGATGAATCTGTTTGATTATATGAGAGAAAATACAATGGAAAAGGAAGCGCCTCTCGCTTCCCGTCTCCGCCCAAGGACGTTGGATGAGGTGGTGGGGCAGCAGCATATCATTGGAAAGGACAAGCTCCTTTACCGCGCCATCAAAGCGGACAAACTTGGATCTCTTATTTTCTACGGCCCGCCAGGAACCGGAAAAACCACGCTGGCAAAGGTTATTGCCAACACCACCAGCGCTGAATTTAAGCAGATCAACGCCACAGTGGCCGGAAAAAAGGATATGGAGGAGATTGTGGCCGCCGCAAAGGACAGCAGGGGAATGTACGGCAAAAGAACCATTTTGTTTGTAGACGAGATCCACCGCTTTAACAAGGGACAGCAGGATTATCTTCTTCCCTTTGTAGAGGACGGCACCTTGATCCTTATCGGCGCTACGACGGAAAATCCTTATTTCGAGGTCAACAGCGCTCTTATCTCCAGATCCCGCATTTTTGAGCTGAAGCCTCTGGAAACGCAGGATATTCTGGAACTGATCCAAAGGGCCATTACTGATGTGGAACGGGGGATGGGTACATATGATGCAGTGATCGAGCCGGATGCAGCCCGGTTCCTGGCAGATGCGGCCAATGGAGATGCCAGAGCTGCCTTAAATGCAGTCGAGCTGGGTGTACTTACTACAGACCGAAGCCCGGACGGGAAGATCCACATTGATCTGGCAGCGGCTCAGGAATGCATCCAAAAGCGGGCTGTGCGCTACGATAAGGACGGAGACAGCCATTATGATACCATTTCCGCTTTTATAAAAAGTATGAGGGGCTCTGATCCGGATGCAGCTGTGTACTATCTGGCGCGGATGATTTATGCAGGTGAAGATATTAAGTTTATTTCCCGCCGGATTATGATCTGCGCTGCAGAAGATGTGGGAAATGCGGATCCCCAGGCATTGACAGTAGCGGTAAGCGCCGCTCAGGCCGCAGAGCGCATCGGTCTGCCGGAGGCTCAGATCATCCTTTCGCAGGCAGTGACCTATGTGGCCTGTGCACCCAAGAGCAATGCGGCCTGCTGCGCTATTCAGGATGCCATGGAGGCGGTAAAGACGGAGCGTGCCATGCCTGTTCCCGTGCATCTTCAGGACAGGCATTATAAGGGCGCAGGAGCCTTAGGACATGGAGACGGATATCTCTACGCCCATGATTATCCCAAGCATTATGTACGCCAGCAGTATCTGCCTGATGGCATGGAGGGCCGTATCTTTTACAGGCCGTCGGACAATGGATATGAAACACAGATGAAAGCCCATATGGAATGGCTTAAAAATTAAACTTTACAATCACAGGGGAGAGCGTTTATAATGTCTGTATAAGCAATCAGGGCGCTTTCCCCGCATATTCCAGGGGCTTTCTGTCTGAGATATCAGCGCCCGGACTCATTCACGGTCAGAACCGTTCCGGTTTTGTACCATTCCCACTTTTGATTACATTTAGATAATTCAGGATCAATACAACTGTTCGTAAAATTAAGGAGAATCATATGCGAGAAAAATTACAGACCCTTCCTTTAGCGGAGCTCAAGGAATTGGCGAAATCTCAGGGGCTTAAAGGCATCAGCACCCTCAGAAAAGCTGAGATCATAGAACTTTTGTGCCGGGAAAATGAGGCGGCCGCACAGTCTGAAGCTGTTTTGCAGCCGGATTCCGGTTCCAGTGAAGGCCGTGAGGCACAAAGCAGCCGTGAACCCCAAAGCAGCAAAGAAAACGGTGAGCCGCGGGACAGCGAAAAGTCACGGGACAGCGGAAAGCCGCGCGATGGACGCCCACAGCGTGACTCCTCGTCAAACCCGTTTTGTCAGACAGCCCCGGACTTCATACGGGCAGCAAAATTCCAGAGAAGCTTCCAGGGATTCAGCAGAAAGCAGGGAGCCAAAGGAGAGCCGGGAATCCAGAGACAACAGGGAGTCAAGAGAGAGCCGGGAATCCAGGGAAACAGGAGACATTCGTGACACCAGAGACACGGGCAGACGTCCGCGAATCCGTCCAGAGCCTCGCAGTGACGCTTCCGGCATTGCCGGTCAGGATATGGCAGAGCTTGACAGCGGAATTGAGGCAAACGGTATTCTGGAAGTTATGCCGGATGGCTTTGGCTTTATCCGCTGCGAAAATTTCCTTCCGGGAGAAAATGACGTTTATGTGGCTCCTTCACAGATCCGCCGGTTCAATTTAAAAACAGGTGATATCATTGTAGGAAACAGAAGGATCAAAGCAGTAACGGAGAAATTCGCTGCCCTTCTTTATATCAAAACAGTGAACGGATATCCCTTAAGCGCCACAGAACGCCGTCCGAATTTTGAAGATCTTACTCCCATTTTCCCAAATGAGCGTCTTCATATGGAAACACGGGGAGAGCGTAACTCTGTAGCAATGCGTGTGCTGGATCTTTTATCGCCCATTGGAAAGGGCCAGAGAGGCATGATCGTTTCTCCGCCCAAGGCAGGAAAAACCACCCTTTTAAAGCAGGTCGCCAGAGCAATTACTGTAAATCATCCGGATATGCACCTGATGATCCTTTTGATTGATGAACGGCCAGAGGAGGTAACGGACATCCGAGAGGCGATCGTAGGGCCAAACGTAGAGGTTATCTATTCCACCTTTGACGAGCAGCCGGACCGTCATAAGCGTGTATCAGAAATGGTGATCGAAAGGGCAAAGCGCCTGGTAGAACACGGGAGAGATGTGATTATCCTTTTAGACAGTATTACCCGTCTTGCAAGGGCTTATAACCTTACCGTAGCTCCCAGCGGCCGTACCTTATCAGGAGGCCTTGACCCGGCTGCTCTTTATATGCCGAAGCGTTTCTTCGGAGCCGCCAGAAATATGCGGGAGGGCGGCAGCCTTACCATTCTGGCTACGGCTCTGGTAGATACAGGAAGCCGTATGGATGATGTAGTATATGAGGAATTTAAGGGAACCGGAAACATGGAGCTGGTTTTAGACCGCCGCCTGTCAGAAAAGCGGATTTTCCCGGCCATTGACATTTTAAAATCCGGTACCCGAAGGGATGACCTTCTTCTTAACCGGCAGGAAGCAGAGGTCGTAGACATAGTGCGGAAAGCCACCAATTCCCTGAAGCCCGATGAAGCCGTAGAGCGTATCCTGGATCTTTTCTCCAAGACAAGAAATAACTATGAATTCTGCGAAATGGTAAAGAAGATACGCCTGCTTTAAGGGAAGTTTTACTTGGCATCTACTTCCCTTTTTTTTCCTGGTGTAGTATAATCAAAAGCATAAAAATGCAGGTATTACGATGCATGGGAAATCAGGAGGGAGTATAGAAATGAAAGATTACATGAAGATCTATCAGGAATGGCTGTCCAATCCGTATTTTGATGAAGCCACCAAAGCCGAGTTAAAGGCCATTGAAGGCGATGAGAACGAGATCAAAGAGCGTTTTTATATGGATCTGGAGTTCGGAACCGCAGGCCTTAGGGGGATCATCGGAGCAGGAATCAACCGTATGAATATTTATGTAGTAAGACGGGCCACACAGGGACTGGCAAACTACATTATCAAGCAGGGCGCTGCAGACAAGGGCGTAGCCATTGCCTATGACTCCCGCAATATGTCTCCTGAATTTGCCATGGAGGCGGCTATGACTCTGGCAGCCAACGGAATCAAGGCATACAAGTTTGAATCCCTGCGCCCCACACCGGAGCTGTCCTTTGCTGTCCGCGAGCTGGGCTGCGTGGCAGGCATCAACATTACAGCCAGCCATAATCCGCCGGAGTACAACGGCTACAAGGTATACTGGGAGGACGGCGCACAGTTTACACCGCCTCACGACAAGGGCGTGACAGAGGAGGTTCTTGCCATCGAGGATCTGTCCAGCGTAAAGACCACAGACGAGGCTTCTGCCATCGCAGCGGGCAAGTATGAGGTTATCGGAAAAGAGATCGATGACAAGTACATCGCTCAGGTAAAGGCTCAGGTTGTAAACCAGAAGGCCATTGATGAGATGCAGGATCAGATCCGCATTGTATATACCCCTCTTCACGGCACTGGAAATATTCCTGCCAGAAGAGTGATGAAGGAGATCGGCTTTACTCACGTATATGTAGTTCCCGAGCAGGAGCTTCCGGACGGAAATTTCCCTACTGTAAGCTACCCAAACCCTGAGGCCAAAGAAGCCTTTGAACTGGGCTTAAAGCTGGCTAAGGAAAAGGACGCCGACCTTGTACTTGCCACAGACCCGGATGCCGACCGCCTGGGCGTATATGTAAAGGATACCAAGTCCGGCAAGTACATTTCCCTGACCGGCAACATGTCCGGTTCCCTGCTGTGCGAATATGTTTTAAGCCAGAAGCAGGCTGAGGGCAAAATCCCGGCAGACGGACAGGTTGTAAAGTCCATCGTATCCACCAATCTGATCGACGCGGTAGCCAAAGCCTACGGTGCAGAGCTGATCGAGGTGCTTACAGGCTTTAAGTGGATCGGAAAGCAGATCCTTAAAAATGAAACCACAGGAACAGGAACCTATCTCTTTGGCATGGAAGAGAGCTATGGCTGCCTGATCGGCACCTATGCCCGTGATAAGGACGCTATTTCCGCTACGGCCGCTCTCTGCGAGGCAGCTGCCTACTATAAGCAGAAGGGAATGACCCTGTGGGATGCCATGGTAGCCATGTATGAGAAATACGGCTATTACAAGGATTCTGTCAAGTCTATCGGTTTATCCGGCATCGAAGGTCTGGCAAAGATCCAGTCCATCATGGAAACTCTGAGAAATAATACCCCTGCAGAGGTAGGAGGTTACAAGGTAGTATCAGCAAGAGACTACAAGCTGGATACGATCAGGGACATGGAGACAGGAGCGGTAAAGCCAACCGGACTTCCGGCCTCCAATGTACTGTACTATGACCTGGAGGACGGCGCATGGATCTGCGTAAGACCTTCCGGTACAGAGCCGAAGATCAAGTTCTACTTTGGCGTAAAGGGAACCTCCTTAGAGGATGCAGACCAGAAGGAAGCAGACCTTGGAGTAGCTGTTATGGCTATGGTAGATAAGATGATGTGATATAAAAGCAGTATAAAGATCAGCCGCCGGGCAGTGTGTACTGTCCGGCGGCTGCTCGATGTTTATTTGTGAAGCTGTTTTTCTGCAATCTCCCAGTTCTTTAAATGCGGTTTCGAACCGTCTGGAACGGGCTCCCGGATTACGTTTCAGGATCCCTCTCTGGTATAAATCTATGTGGAGGGCCATATGCTGTCTCTGATGCGCCAGCTCAGACATCCTCCTGGTAAGAGAGCGGATCTGCTCTTCTTTGGAAGTCCTGTAAAGTGCAGCCTCGGCTTTTGCGGCAGCCAGCTTATGGGAAGCCTCTTCCTGGATATTGGCAAGTTTCTGGTTTGTTTCTGCTTTGAGCAGGGATAACTGCACCTGTATATCTTCCAGTTCTGCCAGAATATGGGTCATGGAATCCAGTACCTTTGCCAGATTGAGGGCAGCCTGTACTGATTGTACGGTATCAAGGATGAAAAATACGGATATAAACAGAACCCAGAGCAAAAGCAGAGCTTGTGAGGTGTTTACGATCCAGAATTCCACCGGCTTATGGATTACCTCTGTCAGAAGCAGGGTAAGAACCCCCCAGGCAATAGAAGAAGAAAGGCAGATATATCCGTGTAAATTAAAAGCCTGGCTGCTGTAGTCCCAGTAGCGTACCCGGAACAGCTGTTCCATGCACCAGCCGGTTATATATTCAAGAGCAGTAGAAGCGGTCATGCCGGCCAGAAAGACCAAAAGGAGATGTTCTCTCAGAGGGAGGGATACCCACAGCATCATCACAGCTCCCGTACCATACAGAGGGAGCAGAGGCAGCCGCAGAAATCCCCGGTTTACAGGACGCCTTTCTTTTAGAGAAACATAGGATGATTCAAAGATCCACCCTAAAAAACAGTATAGATAGAAAATAAACAGCCATTGATACCAGGTGTATTGATACATATAATTATCCTCCATTAATGGTTGTATTATATTACCAGGTTACTACCCGGTCAATCACCTTTTGCTGTTCCTGTGAGGAACGGGTCAGATAGATGCGCGTGGTTTCGATGCTGTCATGTCCCATAAGGTCTGCCAGCAGGGAAATATCATTGAATTTTTCAAGAAAATTTTTTGCATACCGATGGCGGAAGGAATGGGGATATACCGTTTCAGGCCGGATCCGGTATCGTTTTGCAAGCACTTTAAGCTGTAAGCCGATCCCTCTGGGAGTAATGGGCTTTCCGCAGCGGCTGGTAAATATATCCGGATGACAGTTCTCTCTGTTTTAGCCACACAGCCATTTCCTGCAAAGCTGTCTGGGAAAATAAATACGGCGCATTTTTCCCCCTTTCGTGTACAGATCCATACAGCCTACGGCAATGTGTTCTGCCTTGATCTGAACCAATTCGCTTACTCTGGCTCCTGTAGCACCCAGAAACCGCACTACAAAGTACCAGAACAGATCCTGATCCTTCAAAAGTCCCTTTTTCAGTTTTTCATAATCCCGTTTTGAGATTATATTGTTGAGAAATGGTTTCTGCTGGCACCGCACAGGAGGAAGCCGGAAATCCTCCGGAATTCCACTGTTTTTTTGGTACTTCACATATTGGTTGATCCCATAGATCCGTGTATTTACTGTTGCAGGCCGGTATTTTTTCAAAAGCTCTCTTTTATAGTCCTGTAATTCGTCTACGGTCAGCTCCTGATGATTTTTATAAAATTCCCGCACAGACGCCGCATATACCCTTACCGTATTTTCCGACGCTCCATTTTCTGAAAGCATGCTTTTAAATTCTTCGATCCGATCCTCCGGGAGCAGGGAGTTTCCATTGTTCACATTCATCCCATATGTCTCCTTTCACCAGTCTACTACCTTATTTACGATCCTGTATTGCTCCGCGCTGCTTCTGCGCAGATAAATCCGCGTAGTTTCAATGCTCTCATGTCCCAAAGATCTGCCAGCGAGAAATATCCCCGCAGGCTTCAATAAAGTTTTTGGCGAACCGGTGGCGGAAAGAGTGGGGGTACATTACCTCCGGATCCAATCCATACCGTGCGGCAAAGGTTTTCAACCGCGAGCGTATGCCGGAGGGAGTAATAGGAGCTCCAAAGCGGTTTAAAACAGGGCTCCATCTGTACGGGCTGTAAAGTCATCCCATTTAAAAAAGGCTTTTCGAAGATTTGAAGGAATATAAATCCTCCTCATCTTATCCCCTTTGGAATACAGATCCTTAAAACCGCAGTGTACATCCCTACCTGAAAGGTTACAAGCTCGCTGACCCTGACTCCGGTAGCTGCCATAAGACGAACGAGGAAATAATAGACCATTTCCTCATCCTCTAAAAGCCTCTGTTTCAGATATTCATAATCGGCCTGACTGATAATCTTATCCAGCCAGGTTTTCTGCTGGATCCGTATCATGGGGGCAGGAGAAGACCGGAGCTTTTTATCTTCTATAAAACAATTTATTGCCCTGAGTCTTAAGTTTACAGTCTGGGGCTTATAATGCTCAAGCAGATAAACTTTGTAAAGCTGCAGATTTCTGGAAGTAAGCTGGGGATAGAGCCTGTAAAACTGCTCCACAGCATAGCGGTAAACGCAGATGGTGTTATCGGACATATTTTTTTCCTGAAGGTGCTCCAGGAAAACCTCCAATCCCTGGACAGATGATGATTTTGTAATCGCATTCATAATGAATCCTCCTTTTTTCATCCATCCTAGACCGATTTTTTAGAAAATGTAAGTGTGGGGGCTGGATAGCTACCAGGTTACGATAGAATCAATGATCTCACGCTGTTCCTGGGAAGATTTTGTCAGATAGATCCGCGTGGTTTCAATACTTTCATGTCCCATCAGATCCGCAAGCAGAGCAATATCATTGCAGCGGGCCAGGAAATTTTTAGCGAACCGGTGGCGGAAGGAGTGTGGATATACTGTTTCCTCCGGAATATCATACTGTCTGGCACGGAGCTTAAGCTGGCTGTTGATCCAGCGGGGAGAAACGGCTCCGCCTTTTCGGTTGCGGAACAGAAAACCGGATCCCATGTTCTGCGAGTCCATCCACCCGGAAGCTTCTGAACAGAGATAGTCGGGGAAATAAATCCTGCGCACCTTTCCGCCTTTTGTATACAGATCCATATATCCAAGCTGTATATGCTCCCGTTTGATCTGGATCAGCTCACTGACTCTGGCTCCAGTACAGGCCAGGAACCGCACTGCAAAATACCATTTCATATCCCGGTCTTTTTCAGATTGTCTCTAAGCTTTTCATAATCCTTTTCTGAAATAATATTATCCAGAAATGGAGGATTCTGGCTGCGGATTACGCCAAGGCGGAAATTTTTTTCCGGAAGTGTCCATTTCCCACTTGTTTCATAAGAGTTTTTACACTCAGAACAGTAAGCCAGAAAGCGGTTTATACCATAGATCCGGCTGTTTACGGTAGAAATTTTATAGTGCTCCATCAGATACCGTCTGAATTCATCCAGATTCTCTGCGCTGATTTCTCCATAGAGCCTGAAAAGAGCCGGAGAGCAGCCAGACAGCTGTCAACGGTGTGTTCTGATGCCCCATGCTCCTTCAGATACAGGATAAATTCCTCCTCCGGTTCCTTCGGCTTTTTTCGTTGTCCCATGATACATCCCGCCTCCTACCAGTTTACGACCTGATTGAAAATCCGCGCCTGCTCAGTGCTGGTCCGCCGCAGATAAATTCGGGTAGTTTCAATGCTTTCATGTCCAAGAAGATCGGATAAAAAAGAAATATCTCCGCCGCTTTCAATAAAATTTTTGGCAAACCTGTGGCGCAGTGAATGGGGATATACAACTCTTGGGTCAAGTCCATAGCGGCATCCAAGTACCTTTAACTGTTTGCGTACTCCTGAGACAGACATACGGCATCCGCTGTGATTCAAAAAAAGAGGCCCCTTTTTTCGGCCTTCATTGGAAAGCCAGTCCTTCAGCCTGCTTTGCAGTCCTGACGGAATATATACACGCCTTATTTTATTGCCTTTTGAAATGATGTTCCGGTATCCGTGGGCGACGTCTTCGCAGTTAAATTCCACCAGTTCGCTGACCCGTACGCCTGTGGCTGCGATCAGACGCACGATATAGTAAAAGGTCAATTGTTCATCCTCCAGAAGCCGTTGCTTCAGATACTCATAGTCTCCCTGGCTGATCACATATTCGGTATATTTTTTTTGTTGAATTTTTAAAAGCCGCGTATTCATATTTTCTTTTTGATGGAATCTGAGAAATGAATTCAGAGCACGTATTCTGGCATTTACAGTCTGCGGACAGTAGTGATCGATAAGATAGGCTTTGTAAAGGCTGATATGTTCCGGGTGATCTCGCCGTACCGTTCAAGAAAATCCTTGGCTCCGAACATGTAAGAGGAAATCGTATTTGGGGACATATCACGGTTTTGAAGAAAGATTTGAAAGGCGGTCAGCGTTTCCGCCATGGCGTCTTTCCCTGTGACATTAGATGGCAGCTGTTTCATGCTGTGCCTCCTTAAAATAAATTTTGAAAATGATAATATCACAGATACAATTGAAAATGAAATAGTCAAATTGTTAATAAAGTACAAAAAATATATAAAAATAGTATATTTGTCATCTGTTTTATGAAAATTTAACAAAGATAGACAAAAATAAACAAAACTGTCATCTTATGTGCCTGAAAAAAGGCATGAGAACGATTCTCCCATGCCTTTCTATTTTGTCGGTATTTGATTTTGTTTTATTCAGCTGTCTCAGGAGCAGCTGCATCCTGCTGCCATACACCGTTTTCATCTACATAGAAGCCGTCCGGCGTAGTAGTATCCTTTAACATCCAGCCGTCCTCGTTGAGATAATACCATTTTCCGTCCGGATCCTGTTTCCAGCTGTTGGTGAGATAAGAGCCGTCAGACTGCCTGAATTTCCAGCCGATATCGACAGGCTCCCAGCCGGTTGCGACGCCGGGCCCCAGATTTACGGTTTCTTTTACAACCGTAGAAGCATTCCCGTCCCATACGCCGTTTTCATCTACATGATATCCGTCCGGAGTATCTGTATTTACAGCCATCAGGGCCGCCATATTGAAGTAATAGTATTTTCCGTCTGTATCCTGGAACCAGGAGTTTGCCAGATAATAGCCGTTCTTCTGGATGTAGCGCCAGCCGTCCGTATCCTGGAACCAACCTGGCATATAGGACACGCGCTTGCCTTCCGGCGTTACATAATGGCCGTCCGGCGTAACGGTATCCTTAAGCATTACTCCGCGTTCATCCATGTAATACTGCTCATCTTCCAGAGTAAGCCAGCCATTTGTAATATAGGTTCCATCGGGCTTTAAGTATTTTTTCGAGCCGTCTGCTTCTGTCTGCCATCCGGGAGTAACCGTACCATTGTAAGCGCCGGCATCGGAACCATCTACATTGATGAGGTATTTGCGTACCTCCGGCGGGAGAGAAGAGGTGTCAGTGCCGTTGGGAAGATGGACTACATTGATATAGCGTTTATCCGTATCCAGATTTTTATTATTAGTTTTAAGGATGATCTGGAGCACCGGTTGAGTGCCTTCCGGCAGACTTCCCCAGTTTTCAGGAATCGCCCAGACTCCATCGGTATTTACCAGATCCGGCACAGTACCCCATGGTCTTGCATAGGTCATGGGATCAAAGGTATAGGCATAATCATAGCCTCTGTTTAAGATCACATTGCTTTCAGTAATGGTATTTCCGCCTACAAGAATTGCAAAATAATTTCCATTTCCGCAGTCAATGGGACGCCATTCAAAGAGATAAGCGCCGCAGTTTTCCATAGATGTACTGGAAAAGGATGTATTTACGGCAGCAAAAGCCGGAAGAGAAGAGGACGCAGCCATCACAGCGGCCAGTCCAAAGCACAATAAACGTTTTCTGATCATGAAAAGCCTCCTTTTGGTTTCATTTTTAAGGGTATTTTGAATATAAAAAGCGCTACAGCTAACATATCTCTATATCAGCTATAACGCTTCCCCTTATGTCATATTAAATCTGACTGAATGTTGATCCGAAGATTAGTCCTCAACGTAGATAGCAACAATGCTGTTCTCGCCGTTAGCCTTCTTCTCGGTTACATAGTAGTAATCGCTGCCGTCCTTGTTCTTGCCCTTGCCATCAACGATCTTACCGGAAGTATTTACAAGGATGTACTCCTTCTTGTCGCCCTTGGAATTAGCCTCGGTCTTGTAGGTGATGGAGTATGCCTCGGACAGATCCTCAGCCTTCTTGGTGTTACCGTTTCCGATATTTACAGCCTCATTACCATTCTTGCCGTCTAACTCATCCTTAACAACTACGCCTTCAGCGTTCATGAACTCCTTAGCGTCATCCAGCTTGCGGTAGGTGCTGTACTCAGCCTTGCCGTCAGCATTTACATGAGTTGTCTTCTCAACAACGATGTACTTGTCATCGGAATCAGCCTTTAACAGCATACCGGACTGGTACAGCTTGTCATCTTCCTCACCAGTTACACCAGCACCTTGTTGCCGCCGGACTTCTCGAAGTAGAAGTTGTGGTTCTCGCCGTCGATCTCAACGTTGGTCTTGTTGGTTCTCATAGCGCCGTCATCTCCGTCACCGAAGTAGAAGCACTTGTAGCCTTCTGGCTCATAGAACTCAGCTGCGTGATCAAGGAAGTCATCCTCGTTATCGAAGTTCCATGTATCATCATCATCAGCGTATACGCTCAGGCTCTGGTTGTCAGCATCTTCCTTGATGAACTTCAGGCCATTCAGCATACGGCCGTCGTTACGGAATGCATACTTCTTGCCCTTGATGGTCTTGAACTCGCCTGCGTACAGGTTGCCGCTGCCATCTGCATAGTACCAGAAGTCCTCGTCATCGTTGTACTTATCTTCGTTCAGGAACTCAGCAGGAACTACCTTGAACCAGCCCTTGCTTACACGAGCACCGTCTTCAACACTGCTGAAGTACTTCCAAGACTCGGTATACTTGGAATCGAATGCCTTACCTGTGATTACCTCTGCGGAAGAAGCTACGCTGGAAGTAAATGCCTGAGGATTGGTACCCAGATCTTCTTCATCCAGAGACCACTCAGCTACCATTGCGCCGTACTCGTCAAATGCATACTTCTTACCATTGATGGTCTTATCCTTGGTTCTGTCGCCGTCCTCAGCGAAGATCTTCTTACCATTGGACTTGAAGTAGAACCAACGTGTCTGATCGTCATCATCGTTGAATGCAGCAGCAGTGTACTTGTAGTCATCTGTTGTTGCCTCATCGTATGTGATGTCAAGCTGTAACCAACCAGTGGTCATAGCACCGTCATCTTCGCCGCCGAAGTAGTAAACGCCTTCCTTGAAGCCGTCACTGTCTGTATCGTCAACGCGCTCTGCGCTGTCCTCGTCAACCCAGCCGTACAGCATCTTACCTTCGTCATCGAAAGCGTACTTCTTACCGTTGATGGTCTTTAAGGAAACCTTATCGTTGTCACCATTGGTTAAAGCCTTGCCGTTTGCCTGGAAGTAATACCAGTAGTGCTCTGGCTCGTCATCCTCGCCAGCATCCTCGTTCTCAATTGCAACCCACTGGTTAGAAGCCATAACGCCGTTGATATCTACATAGTAGTAGTTATCGCCGTCCTCGATGAGCTGATCGATCGCCATCTCACCGTCGCTGTCTAAGTAATACCAGTTGTTTCCGGACTTCTTCCAGGAATCGGTTGCTCTCTCGCCGTCACGGTCATAATATACCCATGTTCCGTCTTCCTCTGCCCAGCCAGTAGCTGCGAAAGAAGTCATGGAAGCGCCGATAGCGAGCAGTGCTGCTGTTGAAAGTACAGCAACTAACTTTGTCTGCTTCTTCATAATGAATGCACTCTCCTTTTTTTTTGAAATACTTTTGAAATTCCTTAATTGCATTACGAGTAGATTATACTTCCGATAAGGAAAATTATCAATACTTTTTTTGCATTTTTTGCAAAAACTGCTTATTTTTAGGAATATTGATATTTCCCGGATGAATAACCAGCTCCATCACATGACATAGTATATTATAAATTCCGAAAAAAAGCCATAACTTTTACCTGTGCATTTTCTTACGTAATTATTACAAAAGTATTGAATAAGTGTATTATTGTATTTATCTGTGTACATGGATGTAAATTTAATGAAAAGAAAACGGTTTCCGTTGCTCTTGCGTCTTAAATAGCCGGATGCTATAATCAAAACAGGAGTGCGTGGAAAGGACGGAATGAATTTTTATGAGTTTAGGACAAAGCCGAAAGTGAAGTGTGATGATAATGGCATTGAATTAAGGATTGCAGATCGATTTTATCCATCTTCTAAAATATGTCATTGTTGTGGTTCTATAAAAAGGACTTAAAACTTTCAGACAGGATCTACAAATGCAGTTGTGGTTATGTAGAGGATAGAGATCTTAATGCGAGTTTTAATTTAAGAGATGCAGTAGCTTACAAAATTGCATGATCAGGCAAGTGTAAGTATGTACCGAAGGCTATTTCGGGAATTGACGACTGTGGAGTGTACAAGAACCTGTTAGTAGCAAGTTGCCAGCAACTGCCAACGCATACACAATGAAGCAGTAAAAAGTATCCGTGAGGACTTTAATTTCTCGATGTGTTTGAGTATAGTTTAACACATTTTGAGTGGCAGGTGGCGAAGATGTGTACGTACAGCCAGTTTATGTTGGACAGGGGAGAGAAAAGAAGGGCTAGAAAAAGGATTAAAGAAAGGTCTTGAAACCGGTAAATACAAAACCTACTACGATCTCATTTCTGATGGGACTTTGACCTTAAAACAGGCAGCCGAAAAGTGCAGTCTGTCCCCGGATGAATTTCAGAAGAAGCTGATTGAGTTAAAAATCATAGAAGGATGATGCATTGACATGTATATTGGAGAGGTTTTAAAACAGGTCCGGCGCATGCAGCAGGATGTATTTTCTGCTGCGTCTGCCGGGCTTTTTTATTGCATTTTCTAATTGACAGAATCTGACAATAGATATACTATATCATTATGAAACGTCAGTTTTCAGACGATTATCAGAAAGGAGAAGAGTTATGAAACGTTTCACAAAAACAATGGCTGCTTTGGGGTTAGCAGCAGTGATGGGAGCCGGATCTGCTTTTATAAGTCTGGCAGATGTAACAACTTCTGTAAATCCGGTGGCTACTTCCAGAAAATCAGGATGGGTGGATGTACAGAATCACTGGTATTATTTTGATGCAAACGGAAATCCTGTGAAAAACCAGTGGATTCAGGACGGAAATAACCGCTACTGGATGCAGGAAGATGGAGAAATGGCAAAGCAGGAGTGGATTTATACGGAAGGGCAGTGGTACTGGGTGAATGCTCAGGGAGCTCAGGCCAGCAACATCTGGAGAGAAGCGGAGAGTCCTGGTATTATATGGGTGGCGACGGACGGATGATGACCAACACCTGGCTGGATTACAGGAAAATGGTATTATCTCACAGAAACCGGTGCAGCTGCCAGAGGATGGAAAGAACTGGGAGAAAAATGGTATTTCTTTAATGATTCCGACTGCAGTATGGCAAAAGATACCATGGTAGGATCGTACCGGGTAGATGCAAACGGCGTATATATTCCTTAAAACACATATAAAAAAACCGCTGAATCTATTTTCACAGATCCAGCGGTTCTCTTATATCCATTGATACAGAAATAATATCTCAGGAAGTTATAAGCTGAAAGGTTGATTACTTCAGAGTAACCTTTGCTCCCTCTGCCTCTAACTTTGTCTTGATATCCTCTGCCTCTTCCTTGGAAGCGCCCTGCTTTAATACCTTTGGTGCGCCGTCAACTACGTCCTTAGCTTCCTTCAGGCCAAGACCTGTAGCTTCACGAACTACCTTGATAACTTTAACTTTGTTCGGGCCAACCTCTGTCAGCTCTACGTCGAACTCGTCTTTCTCCTCAGCTGCTGCTGCGCCAGCACCTGCTGCTGCAACTACAACGCCTGCTGCTGCAGATACGCCAAACTCTTCCTCACATGCCTTTACTAACTCGTTCAGTTCTAATACAGATAATTCCTTGATAGCTTCGATAAACTCAGCGGTTGTTAACTTTGCCATTTTAATATTCCTCCTGTTTATTATTTACTTTCGATAATATGGTCTTTCATCTTATGCGGCCCATGCCGGTCTAAGCGGCTGCGGGCGGCCAAATTTTGCATTGAAGCTTATGCTTCTGCTGCGCCACCGTTCTTTTCTGCGATCTGGTTGAGAACGCGTGCCAGATTGGTGATTGGGGACTGGATGCTTCCAAGCAGCTTGCCAAGAAGTACCTCTCTGGATGGGATTGTAGCGATCACCTGAGTACCAGCCTGATCGTAGTAGGTTCCTTCTACTACGGAGCCCTTCAGTTCCAGATTTGGAGCTGTCTTTGCGAACTCAGCAAGGATTCTTGCAGGTGCAGTAGCATCATCCTTGGATACTGCAAGAGCAGTAGGTCCTTCCAGATGTGGATCCAGAGCTGCGAACTCTGTTCCTTCTGCGGCACGCTTGATCAGGGTATTCTTGTATACCTTGTAAGACACGCCAGCTTCTCTTAACTGCTTACGCAGTCTTGTATCCTGCTCAACTGTCAGGCCGCGGTAGTCAACAACAACTGCGCCGCATGCGCCGTCCAGCATAGCCTTGATCTCGTCAACGATTGGCTGTTTTAATTCTACTTTTGCCATGAATGGTTTACCTCCTTATAGTATTTGTGCATTGAAAACCATAGCATGGGAACGGATATAAAAAACCTCCCTGCCACATGGACAGAGAGGACGCAAAATCTCGATCAGAGTTTTGTATGTTCCTCGGCAGGCGTTAAACTTACACCTTACGGTACCTGCTGTCTTCGGGCATTCAACACTTGTACTAAGATAGCACATTTATTTTAAAATGTCAACTTATTTTTCAAGAAAATATAAAACAGCGGACCCGCAAAAATGCGCTGTCCGCTGTGATTCTATATTCTGGACTCCAAATTAGTTGGAAAGCTTTGCTACGTTCAGCTTTACGCCAGGACCCATAGTAGAGGTAAGAGCTACGCTCTTTAAGTATGCGCCCTTTACAGTGCTTGGCTTTGCCTTTAAGATAGCGTCCATAAGCGTCTGGAAGTTGTCCGCTAACTGCTCCTCGGTGAAGGAAGCTTTTCCTACTGGCACATGGATAATGTTTGTCTTGTCAAGTCTGTATTCGATCTTACCAGCTTTGATATCGTTGATGGCACGGTGCGTCCATGGTTACCAGCCTTTGGGTTTGCATTAAGCCCTGGGTCAAGTACACGAACGACCAACAACGCCCATCATGTCCGGAGTTGCTACTACAACGTCGAAATCCAAGCCATCCTTCGTTCTGGATCTTCGGGATCAGCTCCTCAGCTCCTACAAAGTCAGCTCCTGCTGCCTGTGCCTCGTCAGCCTTTGGTCCCTTTGCGAATACCAGAATACGAACGGTCTTACCGGTTCCGTGAGGAAGTACAACAGCGCCGCGGATCTGCTGATCAGCGTGACGTCCGTCACAACCTGTTCTGATATGAAGCTCTACAGTCTCGTCAAATTTTGCAGAAGCGTTCTTCTTAACGATAGAGATAGCGTCTGCTACGTCATAAAGTGCAGCGCGGTCTACGTTCTTCATAGCCTCTGCATATCTTTTCTGATTTCATTTACAATAACCTCCTTGTGGTATTGACGGGGAATCTCCCTCCCACGTTCTCTGTTGCAAATACAACGGGTATTCCTGATTACTCCTCGATGGTAACGCCCATACTTCTTGCAGTACCTGCGATCATGCTCATAGCTGCTTCCAGACTTGCTGCGTTTAAGTCAGGCATCTTTGTCTCTGCGATCTTCTGCAGATCAGCCTTCTTTAATACGGCAACCTTGGTCTTGTTAGGAACGCCGGAACCGCTCTTAATGCTGCAGGCCTTCTTGATCAGAACTGCTGCAGGCGGAGTCTTTGTGATGAAGCTGAAGCTTCTGTCATTGTAAACTGTGATAACTACAGGGATGATCAGATCTCCCTGATCAGCTGTTCTTGCGTTGAACTCTTTTGTAAACTGTACAATGTTTACTCCGTGCTGTCCAAGTGCCGGTCCAACTGGCGGAGCCGGTGTTGCCTTTCCGGCAGGAATCTGTAATTTAATATAACCTGTTACTTTCTTTGCCATCTTAGGCACCTCCTATGTGGTATTGTCGGGAATGTCCCTCCCACCAGCCTTCGCACCCGCAAAAGCTGATCTTTTTGTCTGTTCCACAGATCTGCTTACATCTTCTTGACTTCAGCAAATCCCAGCTCGACCGGTGTCTCGCGGCCGAACATTTCTACATTGATGGTGATGGTCTGTTTACTGTCATTGACAGCCTTAATGGCGCCTACAGTATCCTTCCATGCACCGGAGATAACGGTTATCATATCTCCCACTTCAAAATCGACTAAGACATCTGTCTTTACGAAGCCCAGACTTGCCATCTCTTCTTCTGTCAGAGGAACCGGTTTGGAGCCCGGACCAACAAAGCCTGTAACGCCTCGGGTATTGCGTACTACGTACCATGTGTCATCATTCATGACCATGTTGATCAGTACATAACCCGGGAACATCTTTTTGTCGGCTTTCTTCTCCACGCCGTTTTTCAGCTCTACTACAGGGAGCATGGGCACAGACACTTCAAGGATCTGATCCTGAAGATTTCTGTTTTCAATGGTCTTCTCGATATCGACTTTGACTTTGTTCTCATATCCTGAGTAGGTATGGACTACATACCAATGTGCTTCTGACATACAATCACCCTCGCCTTTGAATTAAAGAATAAAACTTAAACCGAATTTCATAACCATGTCCAGTACGCCGATCAGTACACCGATGAAAATGGACATGATCACCACTGCAACTGTCTGCTTGGCTACGGTTTCCTTATCAGCAAAGACGATCTTTTTGTACTCTTTTTTCAGGCCCTTGAAAAAGCGGCTTTTTCTCGTGCTTAGCCGTTTTCTTGTCAGCCCTGGCCGCTTTTTCGGTGGTTTCTACAGCAGTATTCACTGTATTTTCTTCCATAATTTCACGTCCTTTACTGAACAGGATTACTTTGTTTCCTTGTGTAACGTATGTCTCTTGCAGAATCTGCAGTACTTCTTGGTTTCCATGCGTTCCGGATGAGTCTTCTTATCCTTTGTCATGTTGTAGTTACGCTTCTTGCATTCTGTACATGCCAGTGTGATCTTTGTGCGCACGACTTCCACCTCCATTTAATTTATCGTAAATCATTGAGTTGCTTCAGGTCTTAATTTTGAGCATAAAAAAAAGACCTGTCTTCCATTCGCCCGTATAATATAACACAAAAATCCGGCGTTCGTCAAGAGGAAGGACGGTCTTTTTTATGAAGAGTTTTTAACGGCCTGAGCCGATACAGATGACCGCAGGGATAATCCGCTCTGCCCCGGCATTCTTTAAGGCTCTGGAGCAGGCTTCCATGGTGCTTCCGGTGGTGTAGATATCATCCACCAGAAGTACGGTGCGTATTCCGGACGGGAGCCTGCCGCATACAAAGGCCTGTTCCAGATTTTTGAGGCGTGCTCCCGCATCCAGTTCCTTTTGGGGCAGAGTCTTTTTTGTACGTTTCAGAAATTCAGTTCTCATGGGAATCCCGGTCTTTGCTGAAAGGCGGATCCCCAGCTCCTGAGCCTGATTAAATCCCCGCTTTTTCAGGCGGCTTTTATGGACGGGCACAGGGATAATGCAGTCAGGAGAAAGGCGGCGGATCGCCGGGCCAAAGCGCCGGAACATGGCCTCGGAATAAAAATCCAGATATTCCCTGCGTCCGTGGTATTTGATCAGGGCCATAGAACGGCTGGCTGTATCATTGTAATTGATCAACGCCATCCCTGAATCAAAGGAATGGGGATGTCTGGTACAGTCAAAGCAGTATTCGGCCTCAGGGCTTATAATCTCTTTGCCGCAGCATTTGCACACACGGGACGGCGGACAAAGGCCAGCTTTTCCATACAGTCCGGGCAGATCAGATTTCCTTTCGGCATGACAATTTCAGAGCACACAGGGCACCGGCGGGGATAGAGAAGATCCAGAAAGCCGGCATACAGACGGGACAGGGGCATTATTGGGGGCATGATTCCTCCTTATAGATTTCTTCGATTCGCGCCTTTAAGCCGGAACAGCGTTCCTGTTCCATTGCATTTGAGGCCATGGTATAAAATGCATCGGGCCGTCCTACCAGACAGACACAGGAACGGGCTCTGGTGACGGCGGTATAGAGGAGATTTCGGGTCATAAGCATCCGAGGGCCGGAATACATGGGGATAATGACAGCCGGATACTCGCTTCCCTGGGATTTGTGGATGGTAATGGCGTAGGCTAATTCCAGCTCCTCCAGCTGCTTAAAGCTGTATTCCACCAGTTTCCCTTCGTCAAATTCCACGGTAAGGAGCTCTGCATACTCGTTGATTTCCCGTATCACACCCATATCGCCGTTGAAAACGCCGGAGCCCTTGTCAATAGGGATACCGTAACGGCTGCGGACTTCCCTCCAGCTGATAGTTGTTGCGGATCTGCATGACCTTGTCTCCGGTGCGGTAAATAATCCCTCCGGCCTCTTTTTCCTTTTTCTCCGGCGAAGGGGGATTCAAATGGTTCTGCAGGATCTGGTTCAGCCGTTCTACCCCCAGAGCGCCTTTCCGCATAGGCGTCATTACCTGAATTTCATTTTCCTGTGCCTGGACGTAGCCGGGAAGCTTTTCTGAATCAGAGTAATGGCGGCACTTATGACAGCATCAGGATTGTCGCGGCGGATGAAAAGAAAATCCCGGCTTCGCTTGGACAGATCTACCGTCTCGCCTTCGTTGATGCGGTGAGCATTTACAATGATATCACTCTGAGCTGCCTGACGGAAGATACGCGTCAGCTTTACTACATTAAAACAGCCGGAGCCTATGATATCTTTTAAAACATTTCCGGGGCCTACGCTGGGGAGCTGATCCACATCACCTACCAGAATCAGCCGGGTTCCCACGTTGACGGCTCTCAAAAGAGAGTGCATCAGGCTGATATCCACCATAGACATTTCATCAATAATGATCACGTCTGCATCCAGGGGATTCTCTTCATTCCGGTCAAAACGCATACCCGCTGTGGAATTGCCGGAGGATGCGTTATTTCCAGAACCGGTTATCCCGATGGGAACCAGCTCCAGCATGCGGTGAATGGTTCTGGCCTCCCAGCCGGTAGCTTCGGTCATACGCTTGGCTGCACGGCCGGTAGGCGCTCCCAGAAGGATTTCCATGCCCTCAGCCTCAAAATAACGGATGATCGCGTTGATCGTAGTGGTTTTCCCGTACCTGGACCGCCGGTGATGACTAAAAGCCCGCTGTTCACTGCCTCGTAAACCGCCTGCTCCTGAAGCTCGTCCAGGTGGATCTTTTCCTGCTTCTGGATTTTCAAAAGGTTGGTTTTAATCTCTGTTTCCGGGATATCGCCCCGGATGTTTAAGTCGTGAAGCATACGGGCAGTATTTAATTCCAGATAGTAATAATGGGAGGAGTAGATCAGCGGATCAGCGATCTGGCCTTCTTCGCAAAAGGGCATTTTTACTACCAGTTTCCGGTCGATCTGCATATCCATCAGGTGCTTGTCCATGGTTTCGGGCGCCACCTTTAAAAGCTCCGACGCCTGTTCAAACAGCCGGCTCTTTGGCAGATAGGTATGACCATTTGCAGACGCCTGCAGGAGCACATACAGGATACCTGCTTTTATCCGATAATCGGAATCTGTGAAAATTCCCACTTTCCGGGCGATTTCGTCTGCCATTTTAAAGCCAACGCCGGGGATATCGTCCGCCAGACGATAGGGATTTTCCTTGATAATGCTGTACAGTTTCGGGCCATATTCCTGATAAATTTTAGCAGCCAGATTCAGGGTGATGCCGTAGTTTTGAAGAAACATCATGGCCTGACGCATATCCCGCTTTTCCTGAACCTGTTCTCCGATAGCCATAGCCATTTTTTCGCTGATGCCCTTAATCTCTGACAGGCGTTCGGGCTCTTCCTCCATGATCCGGAAGGTATCTGCCTTAAAACGGCGCACGATCCGGGCTGCCAGAGCTGCGCCTACCCCCTTGATGGCTCCGGAACCCAGATAGCGCTCCATAGAAGCGGCATCTTCGGGGTTTTTCAGCTCATAACTTTCAATCTGAAGCTGTTCACCGTAAACAGGGTGCTCTGTCATACGGCCTGTGGCCTGGATCATATCGCCTTCTGCGGCATAGGAAACCGTTCCCACCATCACAACTTCATCTCCGTCGCTCTGATCGATGACAGTCATAATGGTGTAACCGTTTTCTTCATTCCGAAATTTTATTTTTTCAATAAATCCTGTGATGGTTGCCATAGTAAGGATACCGCCTTTTGCTTCTGTATGGATTCTGCCCTCTGATGGGGACCGGTGATAAAAAGAACCCGGCTGAAATCCGGGTTCTTCTGTGGTTTATAAAGCTTAAATAATCATCCCGCTCTTTGCCGCCGCCGATTCCCATGGAAGCCTCCAGAGCAGAAGTCATACCATGAGCAAATTCGATGAATTTACCGGTTCCGATGGCTACGGCTGTCAAAGGATCCTCAGCGATCACAGTGGTAATGCCTGTCTTTTCTTCAATCAGGGCATCCAGACCGCTTAAAGTGCGCCGCCGCCTGTCATAACAATACCGCGGTCGAAAATATCCGCTGCCAGCTCCGGCGGAGTACGCTCTAATACATTGTGTACCGCGTCTACAATCTGAAGAGCCGGCTCTCTGAGCGCTTCCAGTGTCTCCTCAGAGGAAACTACAATGGTTTTTGGAAGGCCTGTCACCAGGTTCCGGCCTCTGACCTCCATGGTCAGAACCTCCGGACGGCGGGTATGCCGCACCGATATTTATCTTGATCTCCTCAGCGGTTCTCTCACCGATCAAAAGATTGTGTTTCTTTCTCATATAGCGAACCAGGGCCTCGTCAAAGTCATCACCGGCAATTTTGATGGAGGTGCTTACAACCGGGCCTCCCAGAAAATCACAGCGATATCTGCGGTACCGCCTCCGATGTCAACGATCATATTTCCGCAGGCCTTTCCAATGTCAATGCCTGCTCCGATAGCTGCGGCTACGGGTTCCTCAATGATGGCAACCTCACGGGCGCCTGCCTGGTAGGTTGCATCCTCTACTGCCTTTTTCTCTACCTCAGTCGCGCCGCTGGGAATACATACGCTGATGCGGGGCTTCCTTAAGGTACGCTTGCCAACTGCCTTGTTAATGAAATACTTCATCATCTTTTCCGTAATCGTGTAATCGGAAATAACGCCCTGACGCAGAGGACGGACTGCTACAATATTGCCGGGAGTACGTCCGATCATAAGACGGGCTTCCTCGCCGATCGCCATGATCTTATTGGTATCCCGGTCAATGGCAACTACTGACGGCTCTTTTAATACAACGCCCTTACCCTTGATATATACAAGGATACTGGCGGTTCCTAAGTCGATTCCAATGTCATTTGACATCATTGAAAACATATGAATATTTCCTCCTCATTATCTCCAGGTGCAGTGCGGAAGCATTCCGCAGGGCAGGCAAAAACAGCCCGGCTCAGTTTTCATCTGTGCAAAAGGCTGTGGATAGTTACGTTTTAATTGATAGTACCTATTATATACAATATTGTCCAGTTTTCAAAGACTTTTTTTCTTTATTTATTTTATTTATGATTTTTTAATAGTGTGTACATCTTTTAGACATAATTATTGTTTATGATGAACACTGTTCACCGAGAGGTGGACAGGCCTTTGTTTCAAGTGATTACTTGAAATGACAAAGCTTTTTCATACTCATACCGGACGGAGTGATCCGTCCGGCCCCTAAAATAACATCCCCCTTTATGAATGTATCCCGTCTGGCAAGTCCGGACGGTTTTTATATTGTGCTTCACTGCAGTTTTGCGTTGTAATTTTCCCGTAATAATTTCATAAGGAATTTCATCTTTTATAGAACGTCCATATTTTTATCACATTTTTAGGGCATACTATAGGAGAATTAGTTACAAGCTTTTTCATACTCATACCCGGACGGAGCGATCCGTCCGGTCCCTTTAACATTTTCTTTTATTATACCTACCATTCCATTGCATGACATTTGTCAGCAGAACCGCCCTTCGGTACGCCAACACCGGAGGGCGGTTTTTTGGTGTACTCCTATATTTTTCCTTATCGGAAGTATAATCTACTCGTAATGCAATTAAGGAATTTCAAAAAGTATTTCTAAAAACAAAAAGGAGAGTGCATTCATTATGAAGAAGCAGACAAAGTTAGTTGCTGTACTTTCAACAGCAGCACTTCGCTATCGGCGCTTCCATGACTTCTTCGCAGCTACAGGCTGCAGAGGAAGACGGAACATGGGTATACTACAACCGTGACGGCGAGAGAGCAACCGATTCCTGGAAGAAATCCGGAAACAACTGGTATTACCTGGACAGCGACGGTGAGATGGCAATCGATCAGCTCATCGAGGACGGAGATAACTACTACTACGTAGATATCAACGGTGTAATGGCTTCCAATCAGTGGGTTGCTATTGAGAATGAGGATGCTGGCGAGGATGACGAGCCAGAGCACTACTGGTATTACTTCCAGGCAAACGGCAAGGCTTTAACCAATGGTGACAACGATAAGGTTTCCTTAAAGACCATCAACGGTAAGAAGTACGCTTTCGATGACGAAGGTAAGATGCTGTACGGCTGGGTTGACGATGCTTCTGCAGAGCGCCTCGACAATACGGATGGTGACGGCTTCAAGGATGCCGATTACTACTTCGGTGGCGAAGATGACGGTGCAATGACCACTGGCTGGTTGCAGATTGATATCACTTACGATGAAGCCATCAATGATGACTATAAGTATACTGCTGCTGCATTCAATGATGATGAGGATCAGACACGTTGGTTCTACTTCAAGTCCAATGGTAAGATGATTAAATCTGACGAAGGAGACAGAACCAAGGATAAGACTATCAACGGTAAGAAGTATGCATTTGACCAGTACGGTGCAATGGTAGCTGAGTGGTCTCTGGATTCTGATGATGAGAAGGAAGCTTCTGACAATGTAGGTCATTATGCAGCATCTACCAACCAGTCTGTAGCAAGTGTCAGCGAAGCTTGGCAGGGTAAGGGCAACTATGCTCAGTATAGTAAAGCATGGAAGTACTTCAACAGCGTTGAAGATGGCGCTCGTGTAAGCAAGGGATGGTTTAAGGTAGTTCCTGCTGAGTACCTGAATGAGGGTAAGTATGATGACGATGAGGACTTCTGGTACTATGCAGATGGCAGCGGCAATCTGTATGCTGGTGAGTTCAAGACCATCAAGGGCAAGAAGTATGCATTCCGTAATGACGGTCGTATGCTGACTGGTCTGAAATTCATCTTGGAGGATGACGATAACGATAATCTTACAGTATATGCTGATGATGATACACCGAACTTTGATAATGAGGAAGATTTCCTTGATAATGCTGTAGCTTTTATGAGCCAGGTGGTTACAAGTGCTACTACTTCGGCGGTGGAGATGATGGTGCTATGAGAACTAATAAGACCACTGTTGAAATTGATGGTGAAAATCACAACTTCTACTTCGAGAAGTCCGGAAGCCACAAAGGTGCTGGTGTAACCGGTGAGAAGGATGACAAGCTGTATCAGTCCGGTATGCTGTTAAAGGCTGACTCCGATGACAAGTACGTTGTTGTTGATAAGACTACAAAGTACACAACCAATGCTGCTGGTGAGAAGGTTCTTGATTATGTAACCTATAACAAGTTGGATGATGCTAAGGAATTTATGGCACAGGATGATGTACTTGAGTCAAATACACCAGTAGATGCTGATGGTAAGATTGATCTGGGCAATAACAACAAGAAAAAGGCTGAGGATATAAGCGAAGCTTACACTATCGGATATAAAGCGTATGGAAGCAGCGATATGACAACACATGAGTATTTCCTTGTAAATACTTCTGGTAAGGTTATCGACAACAGAGGCAAGAATAAAGATGGCAGTGATTATTACTATGTAACTGATAACAGCGGTAAGATTACCAACATCTATGTAGAAGACTAATCTTCTATTAAACAAAGTCAATTTATCTAATATGACATAAGGGGGAAGCGTTATAGCTGATATAGAGATATGTTAGCTGTAACGCTTCTTTCTATATGAAAATATTTAACCCATTTTATAAGGAGGACATATATGTTCAAAAACACTTATTATGCTTTGGATTAGCTGCTGTAATGGCCGTTTCCTCTTCCTATCCTGCCTATGCAGCAGTCAACACCTCTCTTTCTGGTACTACAATGGAAAACTGTGGCGCTTATCTTTTTGAGTGGCGTCCTATTGACTGCGGAAACGGAAATTATTTTGCGATTCTGGTGGGCGGAAACACTATCGCAGAGAGCAATGTGATTTTAAACAGAGGCTATGATTATGCCTATACCTTTGATCCCATGACTTACGCAAGACCATGGGGTACTGTGCCGGATCTGGTAAATGTTGACGGCGTATGGGCGATTCCTGAAAATTGGGGAAGTCTGCCGGAAGGCACTCAGCCGGTGCTCCAGATTGTTCTGAAAACCAACAATAAAAATCTGGATACAGATAAAAGATATGTAAATGTCGTACATCTTCCCGGAGATGTTGATCCTTCATCCCTTCCAACAGAGGTACGGAAATATCTGATCAATGTAGATACTTCTGATGCTGGCGCTTACAATGGTACTGTTACTCCCGGATGGCAGACAGAAGCCGATGGCTCCCAGAAGTATTTAAAACCAGATGGAACCTATGTAACTGGATGGCTTACCCTGGATGAGGATCAATATTACATGGATGAAAACGGGGTAATGCTTAAGGATACCATCACACCAGATGGGCATTATGTAACCGCAGAAGGGAAGCGCGTATCTTATATGCCGGGCTGGTTCCAGGACAAAGACGGCTGGCGTTATATCCAGAAGAACGGCTACTATCTGGCAAATACCTGGTATCAGGATACAGACGGAAAATACTATTATTTCAATATGGCTGCTATAATGGCTGTAAATACAGATACGCCAGACGGATATCATGTAGATGAAAATGGTGTCTGGGACGGAAATGCTTCTACTGTGGCAAAAGAAACCGTAAATCTCGGCCCCGGTGTTGCAGAAGGCTGGGAATCAATTGATACCGGATGGAAGTTCATGCAGTCTGATGGCTCCTATCTCACCAATAGCTGGAAACAAGATCCGGATGGAAAGTGGTATTACCTGAATGAAGACGGTTGGATGTTAAAAGATACTACTACTCCTGATGGCTATTATGTGGATGAAAACGGAGTGTGGAAGAGACCGTTTCAAGTTTTGTGTAAACTCAAAAACTGATAAGATATGTCATTAGTTATTCTGGGCAGAGCCGATTTTTTGAGGTTCTGCCCTTTATAATGCAGTTCCAGACGTAACAAGGGGGCTGGCTGGCCAGCCAGCCCTGAAAGGCCAAACAGCTTATAATCCGGATAATCGTTCTTCAAAAATATTTCCAGCTGCGAATGGATCTGTCCCCAATCCTGTCGGTGTCTAGTCCATTTTTCGTGATATCCACCATGGCCAGATACAGCATTTTCAGGAGACTCTCATCCGAAGGGAATACCGTCTTGGATTTGGTGACCTTTCCGGAGCTGGCGGTTAAATCCCTCGATGGTAATTATTGGTATAGATTAAGCGGCGGACCGCTTCCGGATACTTGAAATACGTTGAAAGATTCGCCCAGTTATCCTTCCAGGGAGTATCCCAAAGTTTGTGTAAACCTTCAAACTGATGTAAGATAGACTTACCAGTTTGGAGGTTTATTTTATAACAGAAAAAGGATACCCACAAAAGCAGCTCTTCGGGAAATGATGGGAAACTACCTGAAAGAACAATGTAAAAGTAAAAGATGGAACAGATGTTAATTCCATTATGCGGGATATGATGTCCATCATCCTGGAAGGTGCCCTGGATCAGGAAATGGATGAGGAACTGGGATATTCCAAGTATGATTATCGGAACAAGGAAACAGATAATTCCAGAAATGGCCATTCCCAGAAGACTATGCATACCAGTTATGGCGATATGGAAATCGATATCCCAAGAGACCGGAAAGGAGAGTTTGAACCACAGATCGTCAAAAAGTATCAGAATACGGTCACTCAGGACATGGAAGAAAAGATCATCTCCATGTATGCCAAAGGAATGACTACGAATGATATCGAAAGCCATATGCGGGAACTCTATGACATCGAGATTTCTGACAGCACCATCAGCAGGATCACGGATAAAATCCTGCCCATCGTAAAAGAATGGCAGGAAAGACCTTTGGAAAATCTATGCGGTCGTTTTCATGGACGCTATCCATTACCATGTCCGTAATGAAGGCAGGATTGTAAAACGTGCGGTTTATGTCGCTATCGGAATCGACATGGAAGGGCATAAAGACGTGCTCGGCATGTATGTAGGGCAAAATGAGAGTGCAAAGTTCTGGCTTTCCATTTTGAACGGACTGAAAACCGTGGCGTAGAAGATATCCTGATCGCATGCGTAGACGGCCTGACAGGCTTTCCAGGCGATTGAAGCCGTTTTCCCGGATACTGAGATACAACAGTGCATCATTCATCAGATCCGGAATACGACAAAGTTCGTTTCTTATAAGAACTCAAGCCGTTGATGGCTGATCTGAAACATGTATATGCAGCTCCAACGGAAGAAATCGCACGAGCTGAACTGGATAGTTTTGATGAGAAATGGAGCGGAAATATCCCAAAATCGCAAAATCATGGAAGGATAACTGGGCGATATCCGGAAGCGGTCCGCGCAATCTATACCACGAATACCATCGAGGGATTTAACCGGCAGCTGCGGAAGGTCACGAAATCTAAGACGGTATTCCTTCTGGATGAGAGTCTCCTGAAAATGCTGTATCTGGCCATGGTGGATATCACGAAAATGGACTGGACACCGACAGGATTAGACAGATCCATTCGCAGCTGGAAATATTTTTGAAGAACGATTATCCGATTATAAGCTGTTTCTGGCCTTTCAGGGCTGGCTGGCCCAGCCAGCCCTGCTTGACATGTCTGAAACCGCATTATAATAGCAAGGGCAGAACCTCAAAAATCGGCTCTGCCCAGAATAACTAATGACATATCTTATATCAGTTTTTGAGTTTACACAAAACTTGAAACGGTCTCATTCCATGATTTTGCGATTTTGGGATATTTCCCGCTCCATTTCTCATCAAAACTATCCAGTTCAGCTCGTGCGATTTCTTCCGTTGGAGCTGCATATACATGTTTCAGATCAGCCATCAACGGCTTGAGTTCCTTATAAGAAACGAACTTTGTCGTATTCCGGATCTGATGAATGATACACTGTTGGATCTCAGTATCCGGAAAACGGCTTCAATCGCCTGTGGAAATCCTGTCAGTCCATCCACGCATGCGATCAGGATATCTTCTACGCCACGGTTTTTCAGTCCGTTCAAAATGGAAAGCCAGAACTTTGCACTCTCATTTTGCCCTACATACATGCCGAGCACGTCTTTATGCCCTTCCATGTCGATTCCGATAGCGACATAAACCGCACGTTTTACAATCCTGCCTTCATTACGGACATGGTAATGGATAGCGTCCATGAAAACGACCGCATAGATTTCCTCCAGGCCGTTCCTGCCATTCTTTTACGATCGGAAGGATCTTATCTGTAATCCTGCTGATGGTGCTGTCAGAAATCTCGATGTCATAGAGTTCCGCATATGGCTTTCGATATCATTCGTAGTCATTCCTTTGGCATACATGGAGATAATCTTTCTTCCATGTCCTGAGTGACCGTATTCTGATACTTTTTGACGATCTGTGGTTCAAACTCTCCTTTCCGGTCTCTTGGGATATCAATCTCCATATCGCCGTAGCTGGTATGCATGGTCTTCTGGGAATGGCCATTTGAATTATTATCTGTTTCCTTGTTCCGATAATCATACCTGGAATATCCCAGTTCTTCATCCATTTCCTAATCCAGAGCGCCTTCCAGGATGATAGACATCATATCCCGCATAATGGAATTGACATCCGTTCCATCCTTGACCGTTACATTGTTCTCTTTCAGGTAGTTGCCCATCATTTCCCGAAGAGCTGCTTTTTGTGGGGTATCCTTTTTTCATATAAATAAACCTCCAAACTGGTAAGTCTATCTTACATCAGTTTGAAGGTTTACACAAACTTTGGGATACTCCCGTGTGGAACGGTACAGAAGTATAGTATAACTTAACAAAAAGCAGGTAACAGTTCAGCCATGCGACTGATCCCACGTTTTTTACACCGGCTAAAATATAGCCGGTGTACCCATGAATAACTTCTTTACATTCTCAAGCAGTCCCATATTTCTTCTTTTTAATGTCTCAATGACTGTCAGTATGGCACAATACATTTCGTTCCCACTCTCTTTTCGGAACCCTCCTGCCATTTTTTCGCGGTTTTTCGCTTTCCTTAGATCACGTTCACTCATATTGTTATCAAATGGAACTGTAAAATCGTGCAGAAACAAAAGATGGTTTTCTCTGTATTTTTCCATCCGCTTCAATAATGCTTTTTCTTCGTTCTTTGCATATTTGTGATGGGTATTTTTATTCTCTTCACAGCCTTTTTGGATCAGTTCCATATATCTTTTTTCGTATTCTGACACGCGCCCCATGAAAACTGCTTTTCGTTCCCTATTCATTTCTATTAACAGCTCCGCCATCTTTTGGGACCATGGGTTTCCTGCTTCTTCCGTATTTTTTCTCAAATATCTCAACAGATGGACATTGCATTCTCCATGCCCTGTCCCGAAATGGTATAATGCCGTTTCATGGTCATGGATAAGGGTTCCTGTATACTTTCTTAAAAAATCAATCTCCCCCAATTCCCTGAGAGTTTTCCCCTTCATCGCCTTATATATAACTGTATCTTTTACACTGAAGTTACGGATATTGGCCTGCCTTCCGTTTATTCTTACTGTCGTCCCATCCGTTGCTGCAGCCTCCTGGTCCAACATATGGCTTTCCAGGTGGGAAATACTTTCCACAGACGCCTCTGAAAGCCTGCAGCAGAATCCATAGATACTTCCCGCTGACAGTTTCAGACGTTCTGCACTGGCAGCATTTAAAAATGCTGCAATCCGATCATTTGACATAACTCCCTCGCTGTATAGAACAGCCGACAGTGCCTTGACAGATGGACCGTAGGTCACATCACTCCGGCCTTTGGGATATGGATCCGTCCCCTTTTATCCCCATAGATATGAAATTCTGTAATTGTTGGAACCACCTCAAGAGTACATTTTGTGATATATCGCTTTCGGCGGATATTGATCAGATTTTGACTGATTTATTGCCACTTTTGTGCTCAATTTTTTCTGTATGCAGTTCTTTTTCCATGGAATCCAGACGTGCCATAACATCCATAAGCTGATTATAAATACTTTTTTCATAATTGCCTCCCATTATGGTGTCTCCTTTGATTCCTGATACATAAAACAATAACATAAACCGACATAAAAATCGAGACAAATTAAAATAAAATGAATGATCTGCCGTAGAAAGAATTTTAAGTTACTTTGATGTTCTAACGGTATACTTTTTATTGAGGACAACCGCATGGCTGAACTGTTACAAAAGCAGGGTAAGTTTTCGCTTTAACAGTAGAACTTGCCCTGCTTTTTGTTGTAAAATTAAAGCTTATGCAAATAAGGAAAATGATCGAAGAGTGGATTTTTTGCCATAAATGATATATACTAATTATATAATTACTAATTATTTAATTAGCAAAATGGAGTGGATAAAATGTTTGTAGGACGATCAAAGGAACTGAAAAAGCTGCAGAAGCTTTATGAAAATGATTCATTTGAATTTGCAGTGTTTTATGGCAGACGACGGATAGGAAAAACCACGCTGATTAACGAATTTATCAAGGACAAGAAAGCAGTCTACTACATGTCTGTGGAAGGCACCAGAAAGGAAAATCTGGCTGGACTTTCAAGGGCGATTTTATCAGACCGACATGGGGCTGCACCTCAGTTTCCTGATTTTGAAAGCTTATTGGGATATATTGACCAGCTGGCTGTGACCGGGGAGAGAATGATTATAGCCATTGATGAATTCCCATATCTGGCCGCTTCCTATCCGGCGATTTCTTCCATGCTTCAAAGCCATATTGATCTGCACTGGAAAAACAGCCGTCTTTTTTTGATCCTCTGCGGCTCATCCATGAGCTTTATGGAGGAGCAGGTATTAGGCTATAAAAGCCCTCTTTACGGCCGCAGAACCGCCCAGTTTAAGCTTCATCCGTTTACATTTTATGAAGCCCGTAAAATGCTTACCGGATTTTCACCGGAGGAGCAGGCTGTCCTTTATGGTGTGACAGGAGGAATCCCGGAGTATCTTTCAAGAATTTCACAGACCCGGACTATGGATGAAAATATTCTGGAGCTATTTTTTGATGAAAGCGGAAGGTTATTTGAGGAACCGGTAAATCTGTTAAAGCAGGAGCTGCGGGAACCAGCTTCTTATCATTCGATTATTTCCGCGATTGCCGGAGGCGCCAGCCGTATCAATGAGATTGCGACGAAAACGGGGATGGAAACCAGCGGCTGCAGTAATCAGATTGCCTCATTGACAGCTCTGGGCATTATCCGAAGGGAAACGCCCATTACGGAGGGAGCTTCCAGCAGAAAGACCATTTACCGCTTGGAGGACAGTATGTTTTTGTTCTGGTACCGTTTTGTGCGTCCAAATATGAGCGGAATTATCCAAAATGCGGGAGAAACGATTTATGAGCATATGGTAAAACCGAATATGAGCGATTATATGGGAAGAGTCTTTGAAGATATGTGCCGGCAGTATTTATACCATCCACAGGTTTATGCCACACTGCCTTTTCTGCCGGGAAATATCGGAAGATGGTGGGAACAGATCCTGTGAAAAAGCGGCAGGAGGAAATCGATCTCATGGCCATTCAGGATAATCAGGCGCTTTTGGGCGAGTGTAAGTGGAGAAATGCGCCGGTCAATCGGGAGATTCTGGAACAGCTGCTGGATAGAGGCTGCTTATTCCATTATAATAAAATTAGTTACTTCCTGTTTTCAAAAACAGGATTTACGGAGGATGTTTTGAAATATAAAGAAACGGATCCATCGCTGTATCTGGTGTCTTTTGGGGATATTTGTGATTTAGAATAGCTTAAAATGATTTTCAAAGAATTTAAAACAAAAATATTGTTTTAATCTATTTTTAGATTATAATAATATATAGATGCTGGAGAAGGAGGGTGTGTTTCATGAAATTATTAAGGGTTCGTGTATCCAATTATAAAAACTGCTGTGACGATTTTACAATTGATCTCGTGGCGAAGTCTAAGAAAACAAGTGAAGATAAGGAATATGAGCTGCAGGAGATTGCAGAGGATTTATATGTGTTTAATACAGCTGCATTTGTTGGAAAAAATGCTTCCGGTAAAACGTCTGCAATAGAACTGCTGGAGTGCTGTTATTCAATCCTCAGCGAATTTCGTCTGGAAGATAAGCATTATAATTATGATAATGTGAAATTAGAAATTGTATTCTATCAGAACGATTATATTTTTAAATATAACACTATCTTGAAAGCAGATCCAAACCTGGGAAGTAAAGCGAATTTCACAGAACAGCATATTTACAGAAAAAAATACTATAAGTCTAAGGTTAAAGAAATTTATACGGATGATGGATTTGAAGAACTTATTGATTTAGGTGAACTTCCAGAAGATACATCTATTGTATTTTTGTTTTGAAAAAGAAAACTCCCCGCGCTGTTTATTTTAATTGTGAGGGTGAAGGAATGGACACTTATCGTCTGATATTCAGGGCAATGACTACTTATAAAATATCAAAAAATATTCTGTTAAAGGTTATTAAGATTTTTGACGATAACATCAAGAGTTTGGAGATGGTCGATAAAAAACATTATAAGATCGCATTTCAGGATGATGTAAGAGAGCTTTCTGATTCTGAATTAGTTTATATGCTTTCCAGTGGTACAACGAAAGGGGTTCTTCTTTATATTTTTGTGGTGGCAGCGCTGGAAAACGGTTTCGATCTTCTAATAGACGAAGTGGAAAACCATTTCCACAAAACTCTTGTTGAAAATATGATCAGCTTATTCAAAGATAAGACTGTTAATAAAAAATGTGCAACTCTTATATTTACTACACATTATTGTGAAGTTTTAGATCTGTTTAACCGCCAGGATAATATCTGGATTGCAAAATCAGATAACAAGATTCATTTAGACAATATGTATGAAAGCTATAACATTCGACCGGAGCTTTTAAAAAGCCGCCAGTTTTATAATAATGCTTTTGATACTTCTGTAAATTATGAAGATCTCATGGCATTGAAAAAGGAGCTGATGAGATGAAGTATCTGGTTAGGGAGTATCCCAAAGTTTGTGTAAACCTTCAAACTGATGTAAGATAGACTTACCAGTTTGGAGGTTTATTTTATGGCAAGAAAAAAGGATACCCCACAAAAAGCAGCTCTTCGGGAAATGATGGGCAACTACCTGAAAGAGAACAATGTAACGGTCAAGGATGGAACGGATGTCAATTCCATTATGCGGGATATGATGTCCATCATCCTGGAAGGTGCCCTGGATCAGGAAATGGATGAGGAACTGGGATATTCCAAGTATGATTATCGCAACAAGGAAACAGATAATTCCAGAAATGGCCATTCCCAGAAGACCATGCATACCAGCTACGGCGATATGGAGATTGATATCCCAAGAGACCGGAAAGGAGAGTTTGAACCACAGATCGTCAAAAAGTATCAGAATTCGATTACGCAGGACATGGAAGAAAAGATCATCTCCATGTATGCCAAAGGAATGACTACGAATGATATCGAAAGCCATATGCGGGAACTCTATGACATCGAGATTTCTGACAGCACCATCAGCAGGATCACGGATAAAATCCTGCCCATCGTAAAAGAATGGCAGGAACGGCCTTTGGAGGAAATCTATGCGGTCGTTTTCATGGACGCTATCCATTACCATGTCCGTAATGAAGGCAGGATTGTAAAACGTGCGGTTTATGTCGCTATCGGAATCGACATGGAAGGGCATAAAGACGTGCTCGGCATGTATGTAGGGCAAAATGAGAGTGCAAAGTTCTGGCTTTCCATTTTGAACGGACTGAAAAACCGTGGCGTAGAAGATATCCTGATCGCATGCGTAGACGGCCTGACAGGCTTTCCACAGGCGATTGAAGCCGTTTTCCCGGATACTGAGATCAACAGTGTATCATTCATCAGATCCGGAATACGACAAAGTTCGTTTCTTATAAGGAACTCAAGCCGTTGATGGCTGATCTGAAACATGTATATGCAGCTCCAACGGAAGAAATCGCACGAGCTGAACTGGATAGTTTTGATGAGAAATGGAGCGGAAATATCCCAAAATCGCAAAATCATGGAGGGATAACTGGGCAAATCTTTCAACGTATTTCAAGTATCCGGAAGCGGTCCGCCGCTTAATCTATACCACGAATACCATCGAGGGATTTAACCGGCAGCTGCGGAAGGTCACGAAATCCAAGACGGTATTCCCTTCGGATGAGAGTCTCCTGAAAATGCTGTATCTGGCCATGGTGGATATCACGAAAAAATGGACTGGACACCGACAGGATTGGGGACAGATCCATTCGCAGCTGGAAATATTTTTGAAGAACGATTATCCGGATTATAAGCTGTTTCTGGCCTTTCAGGGCTGGCTGGCCCAGCCAGCCCTGCTTGACATGTCTGGAAACTGCATTATAATACAAGCAAGGGCAGAACCTCAAAAAATCGGCTCTGCCCAGAATAACTAATGACATATCTTATATCAGTTTTTTGAGTTTACACAAAACTTGAAACGGTCTCTCTGGTTATGTGAAGGCCCAAATGAAAATGATAATACAAAATTATAATTGTATAAAAATCGGGTAAAAATTCCAGCTTTAACAACGGAATTTTACCCGATTTCTACTACAATTTTTAAAAATTATTCAGCTGATGAAGCAGTAATCGGCTGTCCATTCCAGATACCATTTTCATCCACATAATATCCATCCGGAGTGGTGGTATCTTTTAGCATCCATCCATCTTCATTCAAATAATACCATTTTCCATCCGGATCCTGCTTCCAGGAATTGGTAAGGTAGGTACCGTCTTCCTGCTTAAACTTCCAGCCAGTGTCAATCGGTTCCCAGCCATCAGCTACGCCGGGGCCAAGGCTTGTAGTATTCTTTACAGTACTTGGATTGCCATCCCATACGCCATTTGCGTCTACATAGTAACCATCTGGTGTAATGTCATCGGTTTCCATGTAGGTTCCGATGTTGATATAGTACCATTTTCCATCTGTATCCTGAATCCAGGTAGCACCTGCATAATATCCGTTTTTCATAATATAATGCCAGCCGCCTGCATCCTGATACCAGCCTGGGATGTAGTTGGTCTTTTCGCCATTTGCATTTACATACTTTCCGTCCGGTGTAATCGTATCGGTCAGCATATAGCCGTTTTCATCCATGTAATAGGTTTCTTCATCTGCATTCAGCCAGGTATTTGTAATAAACGTACCGTCCGGTTTGCGGTATTTTTTCTTTCCGGTTTCATCAATAAACCAGCCGCCGGTAATGGTTCCCTCATATGCCCCTGCGTCAGAACCATCTACATTGATTAAATATTTACGTACTTCCGCAGGAAGAGTAGAGGAATCTACATCTCCGGGAAGATGAACGATATCAATGTAGCGTTCATTTGTATCAAGGTTTTTATTATTAGTAACAAGGGTAACACGGGTCGTAGGCTGTGCTTCTTCTGGAAGAGAAGACCAGTTTTCCGGAATTCCCCATACACCGTCGATATTTACCAGATCCGGCACCTGCCCCCATGGACGAGGGTAAGACATTGGGTTAAATGTATATGCGTAATCATAACCTTTTCTTAAAAATAACATCACTTTCATTGATGGTATTTCCACCTACTAAAATAGCAAAGGAATGGCCGTCTCCACAGTCAACCGGACGCCACTCAAAGAGATAGGCTCCGCTGTTTTCCATGGTTGTAGTGTTTGCTGCAAATGCTGTAAATGCGGCTGAAATGGAAAGTGCTGCTGCTAACATAATGGCTTTCAGTTTTCTTTTGATCATTCAATTATCCCTCCTTCTGAATATAAAGAAGAGCGCTGCGACTAACGAATATCAGCCACAACGCTCTCCCCCTAATTTTTAATTGTTAATTTCTGACCTAAGATCAGTCCTCAACGTAGTATCCAAGGATAGAACCACCCTTAGCAACTACGAACTGATAATCATTGCCGTCCTTGTTCTTGGACTTGCTGTCGATTACCTTACCGGAAGTATTTACTAAGAAGAAGTCTTCTGCATCAGTACCAGACTTAACCTCAGTTCTACCATCAACTACTACGTCTCTGGTGATAACTGCGATTTCCTGAATATCCTCAAGCTTCTTGTTTACGCCAAGAGCATCCAGATTTTCCTGTGTAACAACAGTGCTTACATGGTACTTAACATCAGCACCAAGCTCGGTAATTAACTCATCAGCATCATCCAGCTTGTCGTAACCAACAGCATCTGTCTCATTTACATGCTTAACAACCTGATACTTCTCGTCAGAACCAGCTCTTACAAGCTTACCAGACTGATAGTACTTCTTATCCTTCTCGCCAGTCTTACCAGCACCCTTGTGGCCGCCGGACTTCTCGAAGTAGAAGTTGAAGCTGTCACCATCGATAGCTACGCTGGTCTTGTTGGTTCTCATAGCACCATCATCGCCATCACCGAAGTAGTAGCAATCGTAGCCATTTGCCTCATACCACAGAGCGTTCTCATCGAAACGATCCTCATCATCGAATGGCTTGTTGTCATCATCATCAGCCTTAACATCTAAGCTACCAGTTCCCTCGCCCTTGATGAACTTCAGACCGTTAACCATACGGCCATCGTTACGGAATGCATACTTCTTACCCTTTGATGGTCTTGAACTCGCCTGCGTACAGGTTGCCGCTTCCATCTGCATAGTACCATGCATCCTCATCATCGTTGTACTTGTCGTAGTTCAGATACTCAGCTGCTACTACCTTGAACCAACCTCTGCTTACGCGAGCACCATCCTCAACGCTGTTGAAGTATCTCCACTCCTTAGCGTACTGAGCTGCTACACTGTTGGTAGAAGAGCTGTTACCACTTCTTACGCCATCCTTGGAAGCCTTCTACATCCAGAGACCACTCAGCTGTCATAGCACCGTACTGATCGAACTCATACTTCTTGCCGTTGATGGTCTTGCTCTTCTGAACATCGCCGTCTTTAGCCTTTACCTTCTTACCATTAGACTGGAAGTAGAACCAACGGCTCTGATCCTCGTCCTCGTTGAATACAGGAGCGATCTCGTAGTCGTTTGTTGCCTCGTCATATGTAATATCCATCTGCAGCCAGCCAGTGGTCATTGCACCATCGTCCTCGCCGCCGAAGTAGTAATCGCCTTCCTTGAAGCCGTCACCATCTGTATTGTCAATGCGCTCTGCGTTGTCTTCTGCAACCCAACCGTACAGCATCTTGCCTTCCTCATCGAAAGCATACTTCTTGCCGTTGATGGTTTTCAGAGCGATATTGCTGTTGTCGCCATTGGTAAGTGCCTTACCATTAGCCTGGAAGTAATACCAGTAGTGCTCTGGCTCGTTGTCGTCGCCAGCATCCTCATTCTCAATAGCAACCCACTGGTTGGAAGCCATTACACCGTTGATATCTACGTAGTAGTAGTTATCGCCGTCCTCGATGAGCTGATCGATTGCCATCTCACCGTCGCTGTCTAAGTAATACCAGTTGTTTCCGGACTTCTTCCAGGAATCGGTTGCTCTCTCGCCGTCACGGTTGTAGTATACCCATGTTCCGTCTTCCTCTGCCCAGCCAGTAGCTGCGAAAGAAGTCATGGAAGCGCCGATAGCGAGAAGTGCTGCTGTTGAAAGTACAGCAACTAACTTTGTCTGCTTCTTCATAATGAATGCACTCTCCTTTTTGTTTTTGAAATACTTTTTGAAATTCCTTAATTGCATTACGAGTAGATTATACTTCCGATAAGGAAAATTATCGCTACATAGTGGGGGGGGGCAGAAGGTTTTTGGAGTACAGAAAATACAAGGAAAATCACAAGAAGAAAGCACCATATACATTGCGTATTTAAGGGCAAGATGATATACTGTACAACGTGAAAATTAATATACCACACAGAAGTAAAGTCGAAAAGAGGTTAAAGATGGAACAAAATCAAAGTTTGTATTCAATGGAGGCGCAGATCAGTCAGTTCAGAGATGAATGGCGTAAGACAAACAGCAGGATTGTCGGTGCATTTACACTTCTGATTCTGGCAGGGCTTCCTATCATATATCAGGATTATTATTTTAATATTCTGGTTGTAAAATATTATTATTACTGTGCAATGATTATCGGAATGGCAGTATTTACAGCTATTGCAGCGTTTGTTTATATTCGCCGGGACAGACTTCTTTATGGCGGTGAAGTGATGAAGACGATACGCAGCGAGATAAAAATATCATCTCTCACGATTGTAGACTGGGCTATGATTGCATTCACATTGTCAGCAGTCATTTCTACCCTGCAGTCAGAATATCTTTACGAGTCCTTTTGGGGAAATGAAGGCCGGTACTGCGGACTATTTTTGATTTTACTATATACAATATGCTATTTTCTTGTAACCCGGTGTCTGGAATTTAAAAGATGGTATATGGATGTATTCTTAGGAGCTGGATTGAGCGTCTGTCTTTTGGGGATTCTGCATTTCTTCAACCTGGATCCGCTGGGATTTAAAAAAGAGATCTCTCAGGATGATTATAATATCTTTGTATCCACGATTGGAAATATTAACACATATACGGCATATCTTGCACTTCCTATGGGAGCAGGCGCAGTTATGTTTGCCACAGAGAAGGATATAAAGCGCAAAATATGGTATTACATCTGTATGACATTTGCATTCATGGCGCTGATCATGGGAGTCAGTGATAATGCATATTTAACATTATTTGCCTTGTTAGGTTTTCTGCCGCTGTATCTTTTCAGAAGCAGAAAGGGAGTCTATTCATATACAGCAATTCTGGCTACGTTTGTGACTGTTTTGTTGGGAATTGACTGGATTGAGTATACGTTTGGCGAGCGTGTTCAGGAAATCAGCGGTATTTTCAATTTATTTACCCGCATACCTGGTTTATGGGCGATTGCTCTGGTTTTGTGGGCGTTGACTGCCGGGCTGTATATCTATAACAGCAGAACAGAAAGGCAGGGACAGAAGAGAACAGAAAGCCGTATTTTATGGTATCTGTGGCTTGGACTGGTAGTTCTTGGGGCATTAGGAGTTGCATTTGTACTGTACGATGCGAACATAGCCGGAAACAGTGAGCGATATGGTTCTATTGCAAATTATGTGGTAATGAATGACTCCTGGGGAACAGAAAGAGGGTATGTATGGAGAATCGCAATGGAGATATACCGCGATTTCCCGTTGAGTCATAAATTGTTTGGCCATGGTCCGGATACATTTGGCGTAATTACAGTTCAGAATTTCTGGGATGATATGCTGAATACCACAAGCCAGAAATACGAAAATGTTCATAATGAATATCTGCAGTATCTTGTGACCATTGGCGCTGTGGGACTGACTGCGTATCTGGCATTCCTTGGAACTTCTTCTTGTGAAAATGATTCGGGAAGGGTTAAAAAAGCCCGTTGTAATGGCTATGGCTTTTGCCGCAATATGCTATTGTACACAAGCTGTTGTAAATATTAGTGTGCCAATGGTGACTCCCATTATGCTCCTTATGATTATGATGGGGACGGCGATTATGAGAAAAAGAAAAAATGAATAATGTTTTACTAAGATTGGTACTTCATAAAAACAGGAAGTACCAATTTTGTCTTTATGGTAAAATATACCGTTTTTAATAAAAACTTAAAGGATTTCCAAGTGTTTTAGGTTATTGTAAAGTTGCGAAAAAGGGTATTAGATGCTATACTGTACAAAGGTTTATTATGCCTTTATCATATTAAAAACTCCTGGTTGCATATAGGGAAGAATTGAGTGAAATTATATTATGAAAGACAGAAAGATAAGAGAGCAATACAAACGTCTGATAAAATTAAGCTTTGCTGCTGTTATGCTTTTAGGATTATGCCTGCTTTATGCAGTAGTGTGGAGCGGATATTATAATGAAGCCATATTGCAGGCGCCTTTTTATCGGCGCGGTAACTGGGTAATGGTGTTGATATATGGAATCCTGCTTACATTTTTTATGAGTACATATGGAGGATTTAAAATCGGTTATCTGAAAAATGGTAATTTGATCTATTCACAGATCATATCAGTTCTTTTTGCGAATATTGTGACCTATCTTCAGATTGCAGTTATTGACAGGCGTTTTGTGAATCCGGTGTATCTTCTTCCGATGACAGCGGCAGAAATTGCGTTTATTGTAATGTGGACAATGATTTTTCAGACCGGTTATAGAAGAGTGTTTCCACCGAGAAGGATGCTTTTTATAGAAGGGGACAGAAAAGATTATCATCTTATGGATAAGATGAATGCCCGCGATGATAAATATCAGATTTGTGAGGCGATTTCCTACAAATGTGAGATGCAGGAAATAAAAAATAAAATAGATCAGTACGATGCAGTAGTATTGGGCGATATGCCGTCGCATGAAAGAAATCTGCTTTTGAAATATTGCTATGTGTCGGAAATTCGCAGCTACAGTGTACCAAAAATTTCGGATGTGCTGCTTCGCAGCTCAGATGAACTGAATATTTTTGATACTCCCCTTATGCTTTCAAGAAATATGGGGTTAAGTATTGAACAGCAATGGATTAAGCGTGCAGAGGATCTGGTGATTTCCGCGCTTATGATGATCTTGTTTTCTCCTGTGTTTTTAATTGCAGCAATTGGGATAAAGTGTACAGATCGGGGACCGATATTCTATAAGCAGGAACGTTTGACAAAAGATGGGAAGAAATTTATGATTTATAAATTTCGCACGATGATAGTAGATGCAGAGAAAACATCGGGCCCTGTATTGGCAACGGATAGAGATCCGAGAATTTTACCAATAGGAAGGCTCTTGCGTGCTACACGATTAGATGAACTTCCGCAGATTGTAAATATCTTAAAGGGAGAAATGTCAGTAGTAGGCCCCAGGCCAGAACGCCCGAATCTTGCTGCTGAGATTGAAAAGACGTACCGGAGTTTGGATATCGTTTAAAGGTAAAAGCAGGACTGACGGGGTATGCGCAGGTATATGGAAAGTATAATACCACTTTTTATGATAAACTGAAGTTAGACTTGATGTATATCAGAAAGTATTCTCTGCTGTTAGATCTGAAGCTGATTTTTTTTACACCCAAAATTATGTTTTTAAAAGAAAGTACAGAAGGAGTAAAAGAATGACAGGCACAGAAGGAATACAGATATATGTGGCTTGCCATAAGCCTACCTGGGTGTTGGATAACCGGCTCCTGGTTCCTGTTCAGGTAGGTGCGGCTCTGACCGATGCAAGATATGCAGGAATGCGTCAGGACAATGAAGGAGAGCATATTTCTGAAAAAAATGCTCAGTACTGCGAATTGACTGCTCAGTATTGGGCATGGAAAAATACAGACTGTGAGTATTACGGCTTTTTCCACTACCGCAGGTATCTGTCCTTTGCAGAAGTTTACCCGGTAGAAGCAGATGGTAAAATAAAGAAAGGGAGAAATAGATGTCCCTATATAGAACTGGATGATATCCGGGAGGATTTGAGCGCGTATAAACTGGATGCAGACTGGATGAAGCAGCAGATACGGCAGTATGATTTAATCACAGTACTTCGGGAGCGGATCAATACGACAGTATACCGTCAGTATTGTCAGTACCATAATCAGGCTTACCTGGATTTGATTTTGGAAATTTTAAAAAAGAAATATCCAGAATACAGGGCTGCGGCAGATGTATATATGAATTCTAAAGAGATATATTATATGAATATGTATATTATGAAAAAGCCCCTGTTTTTCCAATATATGAACTGGCTGTTTGATATACTGACAGCATTTGAAAAAGAGTGTGAAGCGGGCGGTCAGTCTTTGGAGCCGCGTATGATGGGGTATTTGGCAGAGCGTCTGTTTGGCGTGTTCTATCTGCACCAGAGAATGAATGGTGTCAATTGTGCGGAGGCACCTTATCTGAAATTCTACTGCACTGAGCATGAGTCTGGGAAAAATCTGGCGGAGAATGTAAGGGTATTTTGTCTGAAGCCGTCGCGGATTCAGATAAAAATTGATATGAGAAAATTAAATCGTTTGTTTCCGGCAGGAAGCCGCAGAAGAATCCTGCTTCGCAGCTTTTTCCTGCGGTAGTAAGGAGCGATGGAGGAAAATTATGAGTATATTTTTTAAAAGGTTAGGTGGATTTTATAAATACCGTTTTCTGATGCAGCAGTTGGTGATGAAAGATATTAAGCTGAAATACAGGAGAAGTATTTTGGGATATCTTTGGAGTATTTTGAATCCGCTTATGATTATGGTCATTATGGTGATTGTATTTTCTAATATGTTCCGTTCTGATATTGAGAAGTTCCCGGTATATCTGATTATTGGGCAGACTCTGTTTAATTTCATGAGTGAATCAACCAATCAGGCGATCATGTCTATTACTGGAAATGCAGCATTGTTGAAAAAAACGTATGTTCCGAAGTATGTTTTTACTGTATCCAAAGTAACCAGTTCTTTTGTAAACACATTATTTGCTCTGGGGGCACTTGTAGTCGTATTTATTGTATGCCGGGTGACACCGAATGTGTATTATCTGTTAATTCCATTGATTTTATTTCAGGAATATGTTTTCTGCCTGGGACTTGGAATGCTCTTGGCTCAGGGTTCGGTATTTTTCAGAGATATCCAGTATATTTACAATGCAGTGATTACTGCCTGGATGTATTTGACTCCAATGTTTTACCCGATTACTCTTCTTCCGGACAGTCTGCGTAAGCTGGTCATGACTCTGAACCCGATGTATTTTTATATTACAGAATTCCGGCAGATTGTATTGGAATGCCGGATGCCGGATGTATATTTAATGGCAGCCGGAACCGGAGCAGCAGTTTTGATGATTGTAATTGGAACCTGGGCATTCCTGAAAACACAGGACAAGTTTATTCTGTACATTTAGTGAGGAAGCATTATGGCAGCAGAAAAGGATTTTGTAATTAGAGTGAGCGATGCATCTGTGCGCTTTAATATGGCATCTGAGAAAATTGATAATTTAAAAGAATATTTTGTAAAGCTGGTAAAAAAGGAACTTTTGTTCCAGGAATTTTTTGCTTTGAAGGATGTAAGTTTTGAAGTAAAACGCGGAGAAGCATGGGGGTTGGTCGGAACGAACGGTTCTGGAAAATCTACACTTTTGAAGCTGATTTGTGGAATTTTAAAGCCCTATCAGGGCACGGTTGAGATTAACGGAAGTATTGCACCTTTAATTGAATTGGGAGCAGGGTTTGACGGAGAATTGACAGCAACAGAGAATATTTATTTGAATGGCGCTGTTTTAGGTTACAGCAAAGATTTCATGGATCAGCATTATGATGAGATCGTAGAGTTTGCAGAGCTGCGGGACTTTATGAATATGCCGATTAAAAACTATTCCTCAGGTATGGCCGCCAGACTTGGATTTGCTATTGCAACGATTGTTCGCCCGGAAATCTTGATTGTAGACGAGGTGCTTGCTGTAGGAGATGCGGCATTCCAGGAAAAATGCCAGAAGCGGATGCAGGAAATGTTGGCAGGAGGAACCACTCTTCTGTTTGTTTCGCACTCTATTGATGATGTAAAGCTGCTGTGTGATCATGCTATTTGGCTGAACAGAGGAAATGTGATGATGAAGGGTGAAGCCGAAGCCGTGTGTGATGCCTATATGAGAAGTCTTGGCGTAGAAGGATAAAAGGCTCAGAACGAAAAGCAGGAAGGAATTTTATGGAAAAACAGACTGTTAACAAAGAACCGAAGATAAAGATTTATGTTGTATGTCATAAGCCATCTTATGTACCGGAAAATCCCTATTTATATCCGATTCAGGTAGGAACAGCTTTGTCCAAGTCTCCGCTAGAGGGAATGCTTCATGATAATGAGGGTGACAACATCTCAGACAGGAATAAAAGCTATTGTGAGCTGACTGCTCAGTATTGGGCATGGAAAAATGAAGATGCGGATTATTACGGATTCTTCCATTACAGAAGATATTTTGCATTTGATCCCAATTTGAATCGGGATGATGGGTGGGGAAATATTGCATATGATCGAATTTCGGAAGCTGCAATAGAGGAAATGAAGCTGCATCCGGACGAGATGAAAGCCCTGATTACAAAATATGACATGATTTCTGTAAAAGGAAGAAGATATCCAAGAATTCAGGAAGGCGGGGCTTTGTTGGATGTATATCATGAATATGGTACAGTTCCTTTCCAGCACAGAGAGGATCTGGATGTTGCTTTGCAGGTGCTGGAGGAAAAGTATCCGGAATTCAAACAGATTGCCCAGGAATATATGCATTCTTCTGTGGCCCATGAATGCAATATGTTTATTATGAAAAAAGAAATTTATCATGATTACTGTGCATGGCTGTTTGATATTTTATTTGAGGCAGAAAAGCGGATTGATACAACCTGGTACAGCGTAGAAGGTACCGGATTATGGGGTATCTGGCGGAGCGTTTGTGCGGAATTTATTATATGTACTTAAAACAGAAGGAGGGAATCCGCACGTTTGAGCTTCCGAAAACTCTGTTCCATGAGACTGCACCAAAATCAATATTGGAGCCAGTATACGAAAACGGAGTTCCGATTGTTTTGTCTGCAAATAATAAATTTGCTCCGTATCTGGATGTAATGATTCGTTCTATTGCTGCTAATGCATCTGAAAACCGGAAATATGATATTATTATTTTATACAACGATATTTCAGAGAAAAACCGTGGACTGATTTCCTGGGCGGTAAAAGAATATGAAAATATTTCTATCCGGTTTATTCGAGTCTGCGAGTATTTTGACGCGGATAAGCTGTTTGTAGATCAGCATTTATCAGTTGAAACCTATTATCGCCTGATTATTCCGGAGATTATGCCGGGATACCATAAAATTCTGTATCTGGACTGCGATATGGTAGTAAATCATGATGTGGCAGAATTATATGATATGGATTTGCAGGGCTGTATCATTGGCGCAGCAAAGGATATCGATGTTGCAGGACAGGTGAATTTAAAACAGAATGACTGGGGAAAGTATGCAGTAGAACAGCTCGGGCTGGATAAGCCTTTTGACTATTTTCAGGCAGGCGTTCTGATTCTGAATCTGGATAAGCTGAGACAAACTGCCAGTTCAGAAGAGATGATTCAAATGGCGCTGACTCATTCTTATCGCTGCCATGATCAGGATATTTTAAATATTGTATGCAAAAATCAGGTGTACTATATTCCGCAGCAGTGGAATACATTGATGGACTGGCAGGAACCGGGCAGAAGCAGAATGCAGATTCTGAAAATGGCACCGAGAGCTTTATATGAAGAATATGATGCAGCAAGAAAGAAACCTTATATGATTCATTTTGCCGGATACCAGAAGCCATGGGACGTAGTAGACTGTGACATGGCAGAATATTTCTGGGAGTATGCGAAACTGTCACCGTATTATCCAAGACTTCTTAGACGGATTCAGCGCAGCTTTGAAGATGAGGCCATGAACTGGGAGGCACAGACAAGAATGGAGCGGATGGGAAATGATCCGACAATTCGAAAAGTTGCCAACAAGCTGCTGCCGTTTGGAAGCAGAAGACGGGAATGGGTGAAGAAGGTTTATAAAAGAATAAGGGGATAAAAGCATCTAGCTACATAGGAAAAGAGGTTATAATGAAAACTACACCAAAAATTTCAATCATTGTTCCAATTTATAACACAGAAAAATATTTGGATATTGCCTAAAAGTTTATTATGCCAGACACACTAAAAGAGATAGAAATTATCTGTGTTGATGATAAATCAACAGATGGCAGTGCATCAATTATAAAAAAATATGCAGCAAGTGATGAACGGATTAAGCCTATTTATTTAGCGGAAAATAAAGGGAACAAGTGTTGCACGAA